>Ga0209454_1000128_pt1 | contig 52580 bp, 45 predicted proteins | sample WorMetHERISLAND1_2_FD_187400 | JGI IMG/M metagenome (GOLD analysis project Ga0209454, IMG submission 187400) | Marine gutless worms symbiont microbial communities from Max Planck institute for Marine Microbiology, Germany - Olavius geniculatus... | ecosystem: Host-associated > Annelida >... | reverse complement strand
AGCGGACAGATTGTCAATATTTCGAGAATCTGAAAGGAAAATGGCCACCGCCGAAGATTGAATTTTTTGAAAGCCCACTTTGTAGTATAAAATAAAACTCTCTATAAAATTAGGCGGTGGATTTTGGTATTGTCTTTTAATTGACATATCGTCCAAATTCTGCCAAATACCTTCTCTTCACCATAATTTAGGCATCTTCAAACAATGAAAGGTGTACAAGATGGATATCTATGAGTTGGTGCGCGGCCCTCTGGCCTGGGTTGCTTTGATTGTTTTCGGACTGGGCAGCCTGTATCGCATTGTTTTTTTGCTCTCAACCGGCAAGAAGGAGTCGGTGTTGGCTCCGTCGGAAAACACCAGAAATGCCGCCCGGTCTATTGCATACGGACTCCTGCCCTTTGGATCCACCTACATGCGCCGGCAGCCGCTGTTGACGATCATATCGTTCAGTTTCCATCTATGCGTCATCATTCTGCCGATTTTTCTATTGGCCCACATCGTCCTGTGGTACGAATCATGGGAAGTTCAATGGTGGAGCCTGCCGGATATGCTGGCTGATCTCATGGCGGTCTGGGTAATCCTGGCCTGTGCGTTTTTCATCGTACGGCGGTTGACTGTAACCACAGTCAAACAGGTCACCCGCCCGATTGATTTTGGCTTGTTGTCGATTATATTGCTGACATTTCTGACCGGCTTTTTAGCCTACCATCAGTGGGGGCCCTATCGACCAATTTTAATCCTGCATATTATTTCGAGTGAAGTCCTGCTCGTAGTCCTGCCATTTTCCAAGCTCGGCCACATGCTGTTTTTCGCCTTCTCGCGAGCATATATGGGATCTGAATTTGGCAAGCATATGCAGGCCCGGGATTTTTAGCGGAAAAGTTTTAGATGAAGATCTGAACGCTAAATAATTAAATTTCAGATATTTACATGTATGTTATTAAATATTCACTTTAGCTTTGATAAGAGGCAAGAATGCAAAAAACGTGGTTGACGAGATCGCTCGCTCTAAGTTTTTTTCTATTTCTTATGACGAGTTGGACAAATTCGATTGCACAGGAGGCAGAGTACACCCTGGCGCATGAGGATGTATTCGGCAAGCTCAGGCGTCCGCCGGTCGAATTTTCCCACGACCTTCATTCCGAGTCTCTGGAGTCCGAAGGCTGCATGGTTTGCCACCACGTGCCGGACGAAAAAAGCGGACGGCTGGTTTATGTTGAAGGTGAAGAGTTCAGCTGTAAAGAATGTCATGAACAACGCCAAAAAGATCAAAGTCCGGCTTTGCGTGAAGCCTATCACGGCAACTGCACGGTTTGCCATCGCCGGCTGATAAAAGCCGGCCGAACCCAAAGCGGACCGACCACCTGCGGCGGTTGTCATGTAAAACAGTAGCGATTCAATAAAAGGACAGCATGCAACAAGACGACAAAAAAATTGATAGCAAAGATACTGCCAGGAAGCCGGAAGGCGGCCAGATCGTTGAGCCTGAAAAGCAACTGGGTTGCATGGGGCAGGCATTAAAAAATAATCTTAACCGGCAAGTGCAGTTTATGCTCAACAGCTGCGTCAACTGCGGCTTGTGTGCCGAGTCCTGCCACTATTACGGCGGTGATGGTGACAGTGATTTGATACCGGCCAACAAGGTGAAGAAACTTGCGGACGTATTGCAAAAATATTTTCACCCGCTAAAATCGCGGCTGCCCGGGTTCCGGATCAACGGGCCACCGGATGAATCGATGATCAGCGAACTGTATCGGGCGGCGTTCGAAAATTGCACCATCTGCGGCAAATGTGCGCTGACATGCCCCATGGGCATTAATGCCGGAGAAATAATGTATCTGGCCCGGGCCATGCTGTTCAGCATTGGACGCGTGCCTTCCGGATTGGTCCATCCGGTTGAGAACGCTTTCGAAGTCGGCAACTATCTGGGCCTGTCCACCCAGGATTTCGTCGAAAATATCGAATGGATTGCCGAAGAGATAGGTGATGAAATCGGCGATGAAAATTTTACGATTCCCATCGATAAAAAAAATGCCGAAGTTCTCTATATTCCCCACCCCCTGGAGGCCAGAGACCTTCCGTTTCTGCTGATGTACGCCCTTCAGATATTGCATTTTGCCGGCGAGGATTACACGGTCTCATCATATGATTTCGACACGGTCAATTATGCCTACTACCAGGGCAGCAAAATAAATATGATGGGAATCGCCCAACGGGTGCTGGATGCCCGTGAACAGCTCCAGGCCAAAAGCATTGCCTTGGCGCCCTGCGGCCACGGCTATCGCGTCTTGCGCTGGGAGGTCGAAAAATACCGCGGCAAGGCCTTTTCCTTCCCGCCGGTCGTTTCAATTGTAGAACTGATTGACCGCTACCTGAGTCAAGGGCGCATCAAGGTCGAAAAAAACAAATTCGAAGGCCCGATCACCTACCATGACCCCTGCAATATCGCCCGCCGGGGCGGTGTCCTCGATGCGCCCCGCAACGTGATGAACGCCCTGACGTCCGACTTTGTCGAAATGCAGCCCCATGGCGTTCGCAACTACTGCTGCGGCGGTGGCGGCGGACTGGCATCCACCGGTGATTTCGGCCAACTGCGGATAAAGGCGGGGCAAAAAAAGGCCGAGCAAATCCGTCAAACCGGCGCCAAAATCGTGGCCACCAACTGCTTCAATTGCATGACCCAGATCCGTGATTTGAGCAAGGCCTACGATCTGGGTATCGAGGTGAAAAGCATCGTCGAGATGACGGCGGAAGCGCTTTTGGAATGACGAATGTCGATTGACGAATGTCGAATTGAGGTATTCTGTCTGTTTTTATAAAGCAGATGATGCAGATCTAACTAAGATAGATTTGGCAAGGAACGATATTCTATGAATGGCTTTGGTCTTCTGGTACAAGGCGCCAAGCAAAGGCCGAAAAAATTTAGATCGTATACCCTGAATCTTCAAATTGTTGGGCGGGAATAAACCCCGCCGCTACTTTTTTTGCCGAACGCCTAAAGCCACTCTTTCCTTTGACCTTACACCTTAAACCTTCTACCTTACGCCCCGTTCTTTGCCCTGCTCCGAACGCCTAAAACCGAACACCGAAGGCCGGCTCTTTCCTTTTTCTATTCAGATTTGACTAATACATTTGCTGACACCTGAAACCTGACACCTGAAACCTTTTTTTAACCTATCACCGAAAAGCTCGAGTCCCGGTTGATTTCCCGCAGGCGGGAAAAGGAGCCGAGATTCACATGTCTTTTGACATATTTCAAGGGGTATTGGATCGGGTCATGGTCATGATCATGTCCGGCTTCGACCTTTTCAATGAGATAGGTCATCATGGCGCCGGCCACGGGTGCATTTTTGTACTGATTGCCGGAAGTTCCCACCGCCATATAAAATCCGGCCAAATCGGATTTATCATAAATCGGAAGCCAGTCGTCGGAACAGTCGTAGAGATCCACAACCCCCTGCATGGTGTTCGGAATCCGCAATCCCTGGATGCGCTGGGCTTCGCGCATGACCTGGGTTTTCCATTGCTGGGTAAAATTGGTATTGTAATGATCAGGGTCTTCGACCCATTCGAGGGTATCGCAGTCCGGATCTTCGGACCCGATGAGGACATGATTACCCACCTCCGGTCTGGAATAACAGCCAATATCCCCGTCGGAAATCAGGGGCGCCGTGGCCTCGTAATTCACCCCCTCAGGGGCCGGGGCGTGGGCCACTTCCTGGCGCAGCGCCCTGGTTTTGATATTCATGCCTTTATCAACACCCGCCAGGCGGTTGATGATAAATGAGTGCGGGCCGGCCACATTGATGACGATAGGCGCATCGATTTGCTGGCCGTCACTGAGTGTTATTCCGGCCACACGCCCCTCCTGCCGGCGGATATCGGTGACCCGGGCTTTGAATAGAAATTCCGCGCCCTTGGCCTCGGCCGCCACCTGAGCGTTGTGGACGGAAAGGATCGGATCCGAAATGTACCCCGATTCAGGAATGAAAAGGGCTCCCGACAGCTGACCGCCGGTGGGTTCGCCGAAGCCGGGCTGGTCCGGCAGCTTGGGCGGGCCGTAGCGGCGGATGTCCAGGAAAGGAAACTTTTGCTGCATGCCGTCCGGGGTCAATTCCTCATATTCAACGCCCAGCTCATCCAGGCTGGCCATGACGTTTTTGAGGTATTTGTTTTTCTCGGTTTTCGTTACCAGGCAGCCGTGATTGATATATTTGATCATTCCGGCGTCATCCGTGATTTCTAGATATTTTTCCCAGTCAAGCCAGTAGAAATAACCTTCACGGGCCATGGCCACCCCGTCGGGAGTCGAGTAGTGAAGCCGGATAACCGCACATGTGTTGGCCGTCGAACCATGTCCGGCAGCATCCAGTTTGTCCACGTTTAAGGTTTTATACCCTTTTTTAGCCAGCTCAAAAGCGATGCAGGCGCCGATGATACCGGCCCCGATGATAACGGCATCATATTTTTTTTTCATCCTCAAATCTCCATTAAAGTTGCAGTATAGCGTTTCTGCGCGTTAGGCCTTACCGCCAAGTGATCAAGTGCGCAGTAAAAGCCCTATTAAATATAATCCAAATCCATTTTTGTCAAATCCTGTATGGCAAAGAAAATAGGATCAGATATGATAATTTTTGACAGGGCATCGAATTATTTGGATTATTTGTAGACTAATTCAGCATTGAAACGTCTATCAAATTAAAAAATACAGACAAAAACCTGATGATCAGGTTAGCATGGACAAGTTAGTGAGAAGTGCCTATTATGGAATCCAGAACAATCCCGGGGCATTGCGAAGCGACACAATTTGCAGAAAACTAATATGGCAACTTCAGACAACACTCAACCGAGCCCGAGCACTTCCACGCAACTGGTCGCTCTGGTCAATCAAGCCAGAGAAGGGAACCGATCCGCTTTTGCGCAGCTTGCCGATCAATTTCACGGGGATATATTTCGGATGGTTTATTATCGCATCCGTTCGCAGGTGGACGCCGAGGACATTACCCAGGATGTGTTTCTGAAGGCTTTTCGGAACGTCTCTAGCGTCAAGGAGGCGGCAAAATTTCGCAGCTGGATTTACAGCATCACTTTGAATCGAATTCGTGATTTTCAGCGCAAAAAACGGTTTCGTTCCCTGTTTAAGAAGGAAGACCACAATATCGATTCTGAGCCGGTCGAAGCGGCCACCGGCGATCAGCCGCAAGCCTTGGCGCAGGTGTTGAAAAAAGATTTTTGGCGCCAGATCGGGTTGATTATGGAAAAACTGCCCAAAATGGAGCGAGAGGTGTTCCTCTTGAGATTTTTCGATCAATTAAGCATCAAAGAAATTGCCGGCGTCTTGAAGAAAAATGAAAGCACAATTAAAACCCACCTTTACCGGGCCCTGGCAAAATTCAAAAAAGAACCTGCCTTGCGCCGGCTATTGACCGAGGTTGTGCAATGAATTCAGATAGCATGCAACATCTAAACGAGGATCAAATTATCCAGGCCGTGGTCGATGTGAAGGATCTGCCCCAGACCGTACAATCGCATCTGGCCGGATGCAGTCAATGCCTGGCCGACAAAAAAGGTTTCGAGGGTGAGATGGCATTGCTGGGCCAGCAAGCGAAGCGGTTGGCACCCGAACCGCGTAGACGGATTATCCTGCCGGCCCCCAAGGCCGGGAACGTGTTCGGCAATTTGTTGGATTGGCGCAATCTGACGGCGGCAGCCGCAACCGTGGCCGCGGTGTTTATCTTGGTGTGGGGCACAAATCTCGTTCGCAATCTTTCCGAACCTGAACAATCAAGACTGGCGGCCGAGATGGTGGAAGCCGAAATACTCATGACGGAAGTAAACACTCTTGTTGACAATGCGCTGCCGCCATTTTATTTAGAGATTTCAGGTGAAAAAAATGCGACTTACGATGACGAATTTCTCCAATTTTTGATCCCAACCACTGAAGATAATACCTTAACCTCAGACCGGGGGAAGAAAGGGACTTCATTATGTTAAGAATCATATTCAGTGTCATGTTGCTGGCCATCTATCTCATTACACCTGCAATTGCAGCAGGGCAGGACGTGCCCGGCGGAAAATGGTGGTATAATCCCAAAATTCAGAATAATTTGAATCTGAGCAAAAAAGAAATCAGCAAGCTGGATAATTTATTTGCCAAAAGCCGGCGCAAACTGATCAAGTTGAAATCTGAAGTCGAGCACGAGCAATTTGAACTGGATCAACTCCTCGGTCAAAAACAGGTAAACGACGCCAAAGTAAAAAAACAATTTCAGAAACTTGAAAGAGCCCGCAATAAACTGGCCAATGAACGCCTGCAATTTGTGATTGGTGTCAGGAATCTGCTGGGTCCCGATCGCTTTCAGCAACTCAAATCCAACTATCGAAGCTGGCAATGAAAAGAAGGTTTCCCCGCTTACGCTTCGCTCTAGACGGGATCGTAGACAGGTGTCAGGTTTCGGGTGTCAGGAAGAAACGGGGTTACTTCTTTTGTGAACACTCCTCCCGCTGAGCGGGAGTCCACAGATATCCCACTAGAAGGGGCAAGACCACCGATAAAACTATTTAAATCCGAAATGCGAAGCACGAAACACGAAACAAATTCGAAGGACCAAAATCCCAATGACAAAAACAAATTCCGGTCCAATCGGCAATGTAGCGATGATTGCCTTGAACAGTTTAATTCACTGCTTCCATCATCTGGTTTCGACCGTTTTGAACATTTGCGCATTCGAATTTAAAATTTGTTTCGGATTTCGAGATTCGTGTTTCGTATTTTTCAAGCGTCATTTGCGTCTTACCGAATCGGTAGAACCTCTTCGGGTCAACCACAACAAATAGTGGTTTAATGCCGGAATTATGGATCCTGCGACCATTCTCGCTTCCAGCGACACCCTGGATAAAATCGAAACCGTCTGCAAGCGACATTTCTATACCGAAAATGACCGCCATGAGTGCAGCATATATGTGGTGGACCAACTCCGGGCAGACGATTTCAAGCGGCTGCGGGCATTTCAAGGTAAAAGCAAATTCTCCACTTATCTTTATTCCCTGGTTAATTCCCTGGCGATCGATTTCCGCCGCAAGCGTTACGGCCGCCGGCGCATCCCCGCAGCAGTCGTCAGGTTGGGCAGATGGGCCGAAGCAGTCTACCGGCTGGTGTGCTGGCAGAAATTTTCCATTGACGATGCCTTTGATTTTTTGCTGGTCGACGAACTGTTTACCGGCAGTTACGAGCAATTCCGGCAGGCTGTAGAGCCAATTCAAAAAGCCCCCTGCCGGGAAAATCCCAAGTTCATGTCCACCGATGATCAAAACGTCGATCCACTGCGAAAAACGAGCGCTGCTGATTCCAATCCTTTGGAAATATTAATTAAAAAACTCAACCGCCAAAGGCGAATCACTGCTATTAATATTATACGCAAGACCACCGAGAGCCTGTCCGAAGACGATCAGCTGCTGGTCCGGCTGGTGTACGGATCGGAGCATCCGGTGCGGGCTGCCGCCAAAGTTATCAATCTATCGGCTTCGGCTGCCCGTCGTCGATTAAAGAAGCTCTTGGTGATCTACCGAGAAAAATTGCTGGCCGCCGGTATCCGGGAACCGTAGTGCCGCGTCTGATAAGTTTTGTTCCTATTATTGGCAATATGAATTGTCGCATTATTTGAAGCATTTGACCTTCTTTGGCGTCACGGGAAATTCGAAATTCGAATAACGAAACTCGAAACAAATTCGAAGGACCAAAATACCAATAACCAAAACCTCATCTATGGACGCCGGAGAAATTGTTTTGAAATTTGAACATTCGGGGTTAGATATTGTTTCGGATTTCGGCCAATTTTATAAGATCAGGCGATATTTCGGATTTCATCATATTTCTATCGTGTCCTGGGAATCCTAAATTGCTAAAATCGACTACAAAACTTTTAGGACACTCCGCTTGTTTGTCCGTCTAATTATTCCACCCCGGATCGATCGACAATCGTCTGGGGACAACTATAATTTTCGTCGATTGACTGGTTTGCTGAATTGACACGTTCCCGGGTGGAATAATTAATTTATATTTAATTCTTGATCCAGAACTCGTAACTTACTCTTAAAATGAGTCAACTGTTTTTGGATACGATTTGAATCAATTTGCGCCTAATTGGGGGATTAAAGGATAAAATCAATAAAACTAAAAATAGTTAGAATTCCTTCAATTACTAAATTCCTGAATTCTTCTATGTAGAGGCAAAAATGGGTAAATGGATTAACAAGGTTATAGAGCCTTCGGTTGCATCGGACTCCGCCGATCATGCGGCGCTGGAGGATTTAGCGCGCCTGGCAGACGGGACCGTCGACAACGGGGAACGCGAACGCTTGTTGCATCACATCAATCGCTGTCAACGGTGCTACGAGATCCTGCACCAGACCCTTAAGGACATGAATCCGGCAGCAGGGGGGAAAACAGGGGGCGGCCCCTGGTGGAGGACTAAAACCGCCTACGCCCTGGCAGCATCCATCCTCCTGATCTTTATCATCTGCGGTCAGTTTGCTTATCAATACTTCAGCCGGGTTCCCGGAATTATCACGGCAACCGTGGACCTGGATCAGAATCTAAAGGATATTTTGCTTGAAGATGATGCCTTGCAAATCGCCAAGGGACCACGGCTAATCCGCCTGTTGACCGCCTTGCAGCGATCCGGTCTGTCGGTCAAAGACCTGAATGGTGCAATTTTGAAAAAACCGTATTACCAGAAAAAAAGCCTTTTCGGTCCCCGCGAACTCCTTCACATTCGTATTGAAAATGGTGTCGCCTATATGGAAGTAAAAACGGCGACTGAAGGAAAATTGAAGATTGATCCATAATCCCTGAATTCCTCAATCCCTCAATCCCCCAATCCCTGACTTCCTGAATTCCCTCAATAATATTTGAAATAAATTGACCTGATTTTAAAGCCTGTCCGTCTAATTATATTGCGTTTTTACTTTAGGCCCTATTTATTGAAATCACATTTTGTGTGACCATGATCTGTGCACAGTTAGATTGAATGAATTTGGAACTCTATCGATTGAAATATAGAAGGCAGAGCGAAGCGATACCATAAATCTTCAATCTTCAATAATCAATATTTAATATCTGTTTCCGGGAGGTATAAAATGAAAACCGTCACAAGCATCCGAAGAGAGATGATTTGGCCAATGCGCTATCGGCTTCAGATGCCGGGTGTGATCACTGTCGCAGTCTTCCTGGTGTTAGTTTGGCAGTCGCAGATTCTGGCCAAGCAGTCGCCCACCATTCGTCTGTTTCCAACCACTGTGGTGGAAAACATAAAGCAAACCGGGCAGGCGGCCAAAGCCATGGAGCAGGATCTGCAGAGTGTGATCGACCGCCTGAATCAGCAGGAAGCACTTTATATCGGAAGTAAATGCGAAGGGGCCGCAGCTGAACCGGGCTGCAGTGACATCGCCGACCAGCTGGGTCAGACCTACCTGGAAATGCTGACCATGATGGAAAACCGGCTGCCGGCTATGGAGGATTCGGTCAGGGCCACCAATGCCAGTCTTGAAAAGCGGATTCGCCAGGAATTGGGCCGCAAAACGACCCCCAGAGGTCTGCAGCACCTGATTGCGGGAAAACCGCAAAAATCAGCGGCATCGACCCGCTATAAGAGAAGCTCCGGCAAATTGAGTGAGAAGTTCAAGCAATATTACAAGCTGGTGGCGATGGCGCCCCGCATGGGCACGGGCGGTTCCCTGGCATCGGTGGCCGCTGAAATCTATCTGGACACTCGGGAGGTCCAGGAACTGATCGCCCTAACCCGTGATGAAATCAGCCGTGCCAAGCTCATGATCGATCTGGACCAGGTTTACGGCATCATCACGCCGGAAATGTTTGAAATGGTCGGCCGGGTGAAATCGATACTATTCGGCGTCGCCGGTGAAGAAGAAGGTATTCCCGGTCCACCGCCCGGCAGCGCCAAGGCGGAATACCGCAGCCCGCTGGAAATGTAGCGGCCGCGTTTTATTTTGTTGCAGAAAGCCTGGTCATTCGGGCCAAGTCAAAGGTAAGCGGCTACGCCGTGATCCAGCTGCAAGCGGGAGGGGAATGATGGAATAATGGAATGTTGGAATGCTGGGTTAGTTAGAATGGGATCTAGTTTTATAAGGATGGCACGGATCAGTTTATAAAATCAGACCGTCATCCGCTTTTGATTCCCAATATTCCATTATTCCACCATTCCAATATTCCATTCGGAGTCTGAGGTATAATCCTCCCCTCTGGGGTGGAATCAAAGCCGGGCCTTCTGGCCATGTATTCTTTAATAAAATTTTCATTTCATACAGAGAGGTTGCCCCCATGAAAAAAACTGGAAAATTATCAAATGGCCGAAGAATACTATTTTTACTCCTATCACTGGCTGGACTTCTGCTGTCGGCCTGCGGAGAAAGACCGTATATAACGCAGAGCTGTGCCTTGCCTGCGGGCGTGAATCTTGACGACGCCCTGGTTCACTCCCAAAAAGACCTGGGCCACCTGGAATGTGAAGTGATGTTTGATAGCTACTATGAACGGCTGATCGAAGTCGCCAAAAGAGATCCGGCGATGACAAATAAGCGCAAATTCAGCGATTTTCTCGAATGGGCCAACGCCGAGGGCATTATCGACAAAATTCAGGCCCGCAATTATTACAACCGCTACTTCAATACGACCTTCATGTCACTGCCCGACGAGTACAATGTTTGTTCTTCCTGCTCCGATAACACCCAAAAAGATCTTGGATTCCAGTTGGAAGCAGAACTCGGTCAAAAGGAAGCGGGGCTGTTGAAGGCCTGTCAGGACAAGAATGCCTATTACGCAGCCGCGGATCAATATAACAGCATTATGCTGTTGCTGGATGCCACCTGCGCGGCATGCCGGAACTAAATAGAGCGAATATCGAATGTCGAATAATGAATTTCGAATATCGAAGTAAGGAATTCTATCTTTTTTATTCGATTGAGCGACGTGTCGGGTCGTCTTGTGGGGTCGTAGCCCGAAGGGCGAAGCCCCAAGCCGAAGGCGACGTGTGGGGTCGCAGCTCGAGGAGCGAAGCCCCAAGCCTGAAGCGAATCCACCCTTCGAAATTCGACATTCGAAATTCGATATTCTGCGGTTCGTCTTAAAAATGTCAATCAAAGGTTTAGTCAGATATCAATAAAAGTTGACTTCTAAGAAGACAAGAGGCAGATACACCAAAATGAAAACCAAGTCTCACGCCATCAACGGCTTTTCAGCGGGATTTATCAGCGGCGCCCTGGGGGGGCTGCTCAGTGGTGCAATTCTGTTGTACATGTTGAATATGTCCGAAGTCGTGGTCCTGTCCGTTTTGAAAATTCCCAGTTTTCAGCAGGCCCTGGGCTGGACTTATGCGAATCTCAGGTTGTCGGTAATTCCATTTCTGCTGACCCTTATCTGTTTCACGGGCTCGCTGCTACGTTTGAAGCGATTACTCGCCGATCCGGCCGTTGCGGCCGCTAAAGTTGCGCAAACCGAACACCTGGTGAACATCTGGATCAACCTGTTTTTCGGTATCGGGGTGATTTGGACCGCCATTGGTATGCGAGGGGCCTTGCTGGAAGGCCTGGGCGGTCTGGATCCCCAATCGGCCGCCCGGCTGGGGGCCTTTTCGATCCTGCAGCGCCTGGTGGACGGCGGAATCTTGCTGGCCTTATCCACAACGATTTTCGGCGCCGCAGGTGGATACTGCCTGCGGCTGGTTAAATCCATCACGGTAGGCACCCGGGTCAAAGCCTTTTACAACCAGCTGGCTGATCAACAGGCCGCATCGGTACAGCAAGTCCTGCAATCCATCGACCAGCGTCTGGGGCAACTGGTGGCGGCATCCGGCCTGAAGGTCAACGACCGCCAGGATGAAAAGTTCAGCCCCTATGCTATCGATAAGAGTGCAAACTAAATGAAATTCTTACCGCCACACCCGACGTTGTCACTATCCGGCAACCCCGCCCCGGGGCAGGATGTAGAAATGCTGCAAACCGACGTGATGCGTTTTTTTGCGATACTCTGCCTGTGCCTGATGGCAATATTCGCCCTGGTCAAGGCCCTGCCGATGGCACCTGCGGCTGACCGGCCGACCATCGCGGAACCAACGCAACACGGGCGCGAGGCGCAATCACTGCAGCTTCAAATTGCGGAATTGAAAATAAAACTGGCTCAACTCCGTACGCAAGTCCAGGCCGCATCCGCGGCAGCTGAGCAGGCCGCCGTTCAGGCCAAACAGGCAGCCGATAATGAAAAGGAAATTATTACCCGGCTGGCACAGCGGCAACAGGAATTAAAAGGCGTCAACCGTGCCCTCGATCAGTCCCGGCAGAAATTAAATCGAAGCGCATCCAAACTCAGCGAAATTGTCAACGACATAGATAAAAAGCAGCAAGTCAGCTCAGCCTTGCAATCCGAAATCAAGGCTGAAACCAACAATCTGAATAAAATACGGACGGCCCTGGACCGGGCCAATGCGAGAATGAACCCAAATCAGATCGGGAATTTGGCTACGCCCGCTGCGACACCCGACCCCGAGCCTTCCGAAGCGACCGCCCGGGAAGGCTTTATACTGAGATTTGCTTCGGTCAAGGCCTTGCAAACCCTGATTTCCGCCAAGAAAGTGAAATTTTATGCTGTCACGGGCAATAAAACCTGGCTGCTGCATCTCACCGGAGAACGACCAGGCTACATCGCGTCAAGGAATCCACCTCAAATATATGAAATGGAACCGGCGACCGTGCCGGTGGAATATATAGCCGCGTTCAAACGCCAGGTCGCCGCTTTCGGCAGTGGGGCCGTAACCTGGGGCGTAACGCTGCCGCCCCGCACCCGGGCGTCCATTCAACGGCTTGTCAGAGGTCAAAAGGGCGGCGATTTGGTGATAACGTCAGATGGTGAGGTGGTTTTAAAATGAAGTTTCACAAGAGCGGCGGCCTCGATTCGGCTGAGCTCGTCGCATTCCGGCTAAAATACAGCCGGCCTGATCAATAAGAGAAACTAATGAACGTCGAACATCGAACGTCCAACATTGAACATCGAATAATGTATTTTGTCTTTTTTAAAACGATTAAGCGAAGCGATTCCACCATTCGTCAATCGTCATTCGTCATTCGTCATTTATTGAAGTTTTATAAGAGGATAAAGGCCTTGATGCCGGGGACCATGGGCTTCATATTGTTGCTTTGCCTGGCGGCCTGTGCGGGAATTCACGAGCCCAATGAGATTGACCGCCGCCCGGATCATCTGTCGTTGGAACTCTGGTTGGAGGAGAGCCTGGTGCCATATTTGGTGCAGCAGTTAGGCCAACACCCCCGCTTCAAGGGACAACCGGTCCTGCTGGTCCGCCTGCAGGGCGATAATATACCGGATGACATCGATGACCTAACCAAGCAGATTCGTGAAAAAATTACCGATGCGCTGCTGAAAGAAAAGGGTCTGAATCTAGTCTGGCGGCCTTCAATCAAACCTTGGCAGCACCAGCGGAGTCTGGCAGATATCGCCTGTGGCGACGACGGCCGGGTTCGGTATTACATCGGGATCGATGCGAATCTGTCGCAAGTGAATCGAATCCTGCAGGTCAAAGTAAGGGCATTGAACCTCGTCGAACGAAAATGGGTGGCCGGTTTCGGCAAATCATGGGCGGGAAGGCCGACGCCGGATCAGCTGGCGGCGCTTGGCCGCAAGCAACCCGACGATTACCTGTTGGGAAGACGCCCGCGTCCGTTTAGCGATCGGCAGCCGGACCTGCTGGCCGCCTATCTGGCCGGCAATCTCAGCTGCGGACTGCGCCAGGGTGAATCAGATGAATTGATTATACATGTAGCCCCCCCTGGTCCGGCCAGCCCAAGGGTGATCAAAACTACCATGAAACTGGTGGGGCGTTATCTGGCGCGTTTCAAGGAAGTCCAAGTAACCGACGATTCGACCCGCGCCAACATCACCCTGGTTTCGGCCGTGCATGGAATCGACCAGGAATTACACCAGGTATGGATTTCGGCCCGCCGGCGGCAGGGAGAGATATATCTGCCCGAAGCGGAAACCGAAGCCTACATAGCCCTGAATACACCAGCTGAAACGGCGGTTGCCGGCCCACCGGGGGCGAAAACCCGGATACCGTCACCACCAGTGTCAAATCCTTTGTCCAAATCGGACCCGAACATCATATCGTCGTTCAGCTTGTTGACCCCTTGGAATCAAAAGCATTGCACCACGGGAAGATCCTGGCGGTCTGAAGCCCGGCGCGTAACACCCCGGGCATCGCTCGCCGCCGGCAGCTGCTTGGCCGTCGAGATGGTCACCGCCGTGCCGGCTTACGCATTCCTGGTGAGCCAGGATGCCCTGGGTGAACTGTCAAGAATATTTCCGTCCCAATGCCCTGCCCTGGCAGATAAAAATCCCCTGATCCAGGCCGGTGAGCTTTTTCAGGTGCCTTCCCTGAGCGACCCCGGGGCCGGTGTCCTGGAAATCGGCGGTTTACCCGGCACGGAAAGAATCTATGCGATCGCGGTCCGGACACCGGCGCTGGCGGCCGTGCTGGTTGACCGGGTGGATGAAATTCAGGGCCTGTGCCGCTCCGGCAAAGTATTCCCGAACACTTACCTGGCGGCCGGCCGGCAGCTTCCCCGGGAGCGGATCCTGTGGTGGCAGAACTATTTAAGTCAGCTATCCCTCGACCACCCCGGACAAATGGATTGGCGGGAGTTAAAATTCGATCATCGGTAGTTGTAAAATAACCAAGAAGAGCAGATGGCAGGGGCCGGCATTTTGCGTGAGGTCATTCGGTGCCCGGCCGGAGGGGAAGGTGGGAAGGGGACGGCATTCGGTGTTCGGTATTCGGCTTTCGGCACAGGGCAAGAAAAGAAGGTGGGAAGGTGGGAAGGTGAGAAGGTGAGAAGGTGAGAAAGCCTGAAGATTGGCTGGATCTTTAGCCCGAAACACAAGTCTCGGGAGGCAGAACACATTAGCCGAAACTCGCAACACGTAACACGTAACCCGTAACTCGCAACCCGTAACCCGTAACTCGCAACCCGTAACACGAAACCCGTAACCCGTAACTCGCAACCCGTAACTCGCAACCCGAAACCCGTAACTCGCAACCCGTAACTCGCAACCCGTAACCCGTAACGCGCAACCCATTCTATCATGATCCCTATCGGCATGCTCATGAATTTTGCGATCTGCTTTATATTGCTGGCAGTCGGACCATCGGCTGAAGGTGCCGTCAAGCAAGCGGCGCCGAATATGGAGGCATTGTGGCGCCACTACCTCGACCATGAAGCCGGATTGATTCCAACGGTCAAGTATCCTTATGATTCATGCTTTCGGGCGGCCTCCCAAAAATACAACCTTCCCCTGACCTTGCTTTTGGCCGTGGCCCGGGGGGAATCGAATTTCAACCCCCGGGCCAAATCCGACCGTAACTGCCATGGACTGATGCAAATACAATGGCCGGGAACCGCCAGGCATCTGGGCATTTACCGGCTCAGCAAACTATATGAGCCCTGCACCAACATCCGGGCCGGGGCCCGATACCTGCGGGAGCTTTTGGATCGTTACGGGGGTAACCTTCACCTGGCTTTGGCAGCCTACAATTATGGCCCGGGCCGTATCAGCAATCAAAGCGGCGCCGGCAGCATTCCCCACGGCGCTCAATGGTACAGCGGCTATATCCATCATCATTTGGAATATATAGTACGGGGGGCAACAGTTGCCGGTGGCGGCAGTTCCGGCAGGCCACAGCGCTATCATCACCCCGAACGCCTGGTCCTCATCACCTTTAACCAGCCTTACCGGGCCAAGGCCTATTATCAGCATCTGCAAAAGCGAGCACCGTCGTTGAACCTCGACTGGTACCGCATCAGTCTGGGCCGCTACCAGGTGGTGATGTTGTACGCTGACAATCGAGCATTGGAAGCCGGCAGAGAAAGATTAAATAGTTTGGGCGTGATGATTTATGCGAGATAGTACCTTGATGCTGTAAGCGATTAGAACGAGCTCCAAAAGTACGAATTGAAGATTGAAGAATTGACAGTTTCATAAGAAGTCGAAAAACGACCTGTTTAATAGAGAGTTCATTAATTGCGTAGTGTTGGAGTACTGGAGTGATGGAGTACTGGAGTGCTGGAGTATTGTCTGAAGGTTGGATGTTTTTTCTTTATAGCCCAATACTCCAACACTCCATTACTCCAGGTTCGAGGCATTTCATAAGTTTCTGAAACCTTAGATTTACCTTTTTTTGAGGTGGTTGCAAAATTTTTTGTAAACCTTTTAGACTCATTATGCGTCATTAAATACCAAACGGACTATAACAATTGAATCAGCGCCATCAAGAACCTAAAAATGCGCAGCAAAATATAATTAATCCGCCAGCCTCTCTACTGGTCTGCAACCTTTCATTTTAACCAGAATTCAGTAAACCCGTTATAGTGTGCTTATCAGGGTGGATTAATTATTCGGAGTAATTATGAATAAAAAGCATCGTCGTGGATTTTGGTCCTATCTTTTGTGGCTGCTTCTGATGACCATCGCCATGGCCTCGAACGTCCGGAGCGAAGACCGGGCCCTTTTGATCGGCGTCGGCCGCTACGCCCATTTCGATGACCGGCTAAACGGTGTCAGTCTGGATCTCGACATGATGACGGAAATCACCCGTTTGATGGGATTTAATCAAAATTCGGTTAAAATTCTCGAACATGAACAGGCCACCCTCGCCAATGTGCATCGAGCTTTCGAAGACTGGTTGATAAACGGGGTTGGGCCCCAAGACCGCGTATTGATCTACTTCAGCGGCCACGGCTCCCAGGTGCCGGATGAAACCGATGATGAAAAAGACCAATTCGATGAAGTCCTCTTGCTCTATGACACCACGCTTTCCGTAAAAAACGGGCACCGGTCACTGGACGGAGTGCTGCATGATGACCGGTTCGGCGCAATGCTGGCGCAGCTTAAAAGCAACAACATTCTGGTTATCCTGGATGCCTGCCACAGCGGCAGCGCGACGCGGGGGTTGCAGCTGGTGCCGCGAACGATTCCCGTGACTGATGCCCAGGTGAAGTACTTCTATTACACACCACAGCTGGAATCTGCCGGCGGAAGCGGCCGGTTCGATGTGATGGAACCTGCAGCCTCACCAGAAATTGCCGGTCGATACGTGGCCATGACCGCCTGCCGGGATGATGAAAAGACCGTGGCAACCTCCCAGGGCAGTATTTTCACCCTGGGACTGCACCAGTCCTTGCGTTCCGCGGCGATGGCCGGCCAAAGCATTACCCCTGAGGAATTGCAAAGCCAAGCAACCCGCTTTATCAAATCCCGGATCGGGTCCGAGACGCTGATCTTTCACCCGCAAATTGCCGGCCACACAACGCTTCGCCAACGCCCGTTGAGACTGGTTGCGTTTTCCGAGGGTAATGGAACCACGGGGCAAGAACTGACCGCCCTGGCGGAAAAAAGTCAGGAGCTGATTCTGATCAATCTGAATAAATCCTGTTTTGAGCCCGGGGAGGCACTTGAAATCTCGATTAAGATAACCGCAGCGGGCTACCTGAACGTGGTGAGCACAACGCCGGATGACCGGATAACCGTGCTGTTTCCGAATCAATATCACCCACACAATGCCGTTGAACCCGGCGACCTGAAGATCCCCTCCCCTCAAATGGAATTTGAACTGGTCAGCCATGCCCCGCCGGGTCCCCGGCTGATCACGGCGGTTTTATCCCGTTCACCGGATATTAACTATAAAAGCGGTTTCAAGGCGGGAAATGACGTGACGGCCGATCTTTCCCCGGGTTCGACCCGCACATTGCGTATGCGCCATAAACCGGACTGGCTGGCCGCCGGCAGCGTGTCGGTCGAAGTGCGGGACACGGGAATGTGTCGTTGAATTCGGAATTCGGACCCGGCGTCGCCCCTGAAGGACGGGGCTATGCCGCGGCAAGGATGCGGAAGGGGAAATAAAGAAGTTGGGAAGGTGAGAGGTTGAGAAGGTAGGAAGGGCTGTTAACGTTAAAGGCATTTTCCAGATATTGAATAGAACACAGCGCAACGAGGCCAGCAAAAGGTTGAGTATGAAATATTCAATTTTCAAATCAAGAATACGATTTTTTTCGATCGGGTTGTTTTTAGGCACGACATTATGGTCGGGTTTCTCCTTTGCAATGGACTGCCGGTTGGGGGCCGACTATTACTACCGGGCCGAATCCGAGACCGATCCCCAACGGGTTGTCGAGTGGTTGAACAAGTCGGTTCAGGTGTGTCCTAATTTTAACGCCTGGTACATGCTTGGCTTGATCCACCGGCAGCAGGGGCAATATAACCCGGCCCTGGAAGCGTTTTCCAGGGCCAGAGCCCGGGCCGCCTCAGCGAAGACCGAGGCCCTGGCCCTGGCGCGTCGGGGCGAGCTGCTGGCTTTCGCCGGTCAACTGCCCCGGGCCCTGCGCAATCTGGAGCTGGCCCGGCGCTTTCACCCCGAACCGGTGCCCCAATGGCTGGAGGATTCATTAAAGCTTGTTCGGATCGAAACGCATCAAACCCTGATACCCGCCGCCGATATTGGACATGTATTCGAGGCCGGCACGCAAACCAGTCTGGACGGCCGATTCGCCGTGCGGCCGGCAGTAAATCTTCCGGTTCACTTCGATTTTGACCGGGCCACGTTAAATACAGCGGGAAGCCGCCAGGTGCTCGAACTGGGCCGGGCCCTGACCCGGCCGCCATTGAACCAACGGTCATTTCTGATCGTCGGACACACGGATAAAAGAGGATCCGCGGCCTACAATCAGACACTGTCCGAGAAACGGGCGGCCTCGGTAAAAGCGGCCCTGGAACGCGGTTTCCCATCCCTGGTCGGTCGATTGGAAACCCGCGGACGGGGAGAGGCGGAATTGCTGTACAGCGGCGATACTGAGGTCGATCACCAGCTGAATCGGCGGGTGAAAGTTATGATTGAAGATTGAAGACTGAAGATTGAAGATTTGTGGAATTCTATCGATTTAAATTGTTAAACCAATTGGCACGGACTGAAATAACCATTCAGCTGCATGGCTTTTGGTGGTTGGGGAATTGCCAAAAAATTCAATAAAAAAGATGGAGCGCAGCGACTCCATAAATCTTCAATCTTCAGTCTTCAATCTTCAATAATTTTTAAAAGCTCTTACTGACTATGCTCAAAAAAAGTATAAACATAATAATAGCGACAATCACTGTCTGCCTGGCCGCGGCCCTGCCTGTCGCGGCGGATAACCATGCCCTGCTGATAGGTATCGGGCAATACAAGCAGCGTATACTGGAAGGCCCGCCCCATGATGTGGCGGCCCTGGCCCGGATCCTCGAGGCCCAGTACGATTTTCCGGCCGAAAATATCCGCACCCTCGTCAATGGTGCAGCCGTCAGGCGTAGGATTCTGGCTGAAATTCAACAGCTGACCCGTCGGACCCGCCCCGGGGACCGCGTCTTTATTTATTTTAGCGGCCATGGAACCAGTCGCCGCGATGAACTGTTGGCCCTGCCCCTGCCGCACTCAACCGGTGCCCTGGTGCCGGCCGATTTTAATGCAAGCCCCGGCCAACCGGTTTCAAGGCTGCTGTCCCAGCTGATCATCGGTCAACGCGACCTGCGGCCGACCCTGGCACAGCTGGATCGGGACCGTGAGGTAATGATGGTCTTCGACACCTGTTTCTCGGGCAATACGGTGCGTGCGGTCAGGGCTCCCGATGATAAGAATTCAAGCCGCTACCTGAAGCTTGCCGCACCAAATGTCTTTGGGGCTGAGCAGGATATCGGCAAATTTGAAGAAAATTTGAATCTCCCCGATCCTTATCCCTACCGCAATATATTCTATATATCAGCCTCAACCGATTACGAAGTCGCCCGGGACATCCGCCGGGATCATCTTCATTTATATCCCACCTTCGACGGCAATCCCCACGGTGTGCTGACCGACTCCCTGCTGAGGGTGCTGGCCGGCCAACGGCCGGTGGACACCGACAAGGACGGCCGGTGGAGTCAAATCGAATTATTCACCGCTGTCAAGGCGGATGTTAAACGGCGCTTCACGCAAACGCCCCAGGCCCTTCCCAGACACGGCCCACACTCCGCCCGCCTGTATGCCAGGCCTTTTTTCGTTCGCACCGCCAACCCAATTGCTGCATCCCCCCGTCCACCGGCCCCAGCGCAATCGGAGTCGCGGCTTCAAAAAATGCAATATCGCGGCGACTATTCCGCTTCGCATGCCCTGGTTGTGGGAATCGATAAATACCGGCATTGGCCCGGCCTGGAATATGCTGCCAAGGATGCCGGTCAAATGGCTGTTTTGCTGCAAACACAGGGATTTCGAACCCATTTGTTGACCGATGAACAGGCAACTTTGCAAAATATTCGCGCTAAACTGAAAACCATCCAACAGGCGGTGGATAAAAACTCGCGGGTGGTTTTCTATTTTGCCGGACACGGCCTGACGGAGGACCTGCCGGGCGGTGGCGAACGGGGCTATATCGTACCGGTCGATGCAGACGCCTACGACTGGCAGAAAACCATGCTGGCCATGGATCAATTAAACCGGACAATCAAGCAGTTTAAAGCCAAACATATCCTGATGGCGTTTGATTCCTGCTATTCGGGTCTGGGTCTGATCCGCTCGATCCGTCCCCATACCGGTCAAAACACGGCGTATATCGAAAAAATGATGCGATCGCGCAGCATTCAGATTCTGACGGCCGGCAGCCGCTCCGAAGCGGCAATTGAGGCTGCCGGTCATGGTCTGTTCACGGATCATCTGCTGGCGGCCCTGGCGGGAGCCGCCGACATTAACGGCGACGGCTACATCACCGCGACTGAGATCTATGCAACCGTGCGACCCAGCATCACCCGGAAATCCTACAGCCGCCAGACACCCCAATTCGGCTATATCGAAGGCAACGGCGACATCATTTTTCACAGCACGCCCCACCAGCCTCAATCCGCCACAATTGCAATCGATACCGGCACCAGCGGAATCGATGTCTGGGCCGGGACGACTGAAATCGGACATCGCCTGGCAGCCGGCCGCCATCAGCTGCGGGCCAGGGCCGGGCCGACCACAATCATTGTTAAAAAGGGCGGCCGCACCCTTTACCGCCGACAGGTCCGCCTGTCGCCCAGCCGGATATTCCCGATTCAAGTTGGTTCACCGATTGAAGTTGGTACAATAGATCAACGGCCGGATTTCCGGGAAGCCTTTTCCATGCTGACCATCGCCGACAGCCAGGTCGCCGATTATTCTAATTCGATTGCCTATGACCTGGACCAAGACGGCCGGGAAGAGATCGTCACGGCTTCCGGTAACCGCCTGTATGCCTACAAAGCCAGCGGTGAGGTCGCCTGGCAAAAAGAATTCAGCGCTCCAATCACCTTGAATCTGATTGACGATTGGTACTCCGAACCGGCCATCGGCCTGACGGTCTTGGAGGATGACAAAGTGCACTTGATGCTTTTAAACCAAAGTGGCGAGAAAATTTGGCGGCACACCCGCATCATTACCCGTTATCATCGGGGTAAACCGGACGGCAGCGGCAGCATCGCCCGATTGGCTGATATCGATCTGGACGGACGCAAGGAGATAATCGCCCTGGCCGCTGCCTCACGCGGCTTGAAGCCCCGAGGCCTCATGGTTTACGGTCACGATGCCGTCGAAATGTGGCGCTATGCCATCGGGCCCAGCCCGCAGGATATCGTCATATGGCCCAAAGATCGTGGCAGACCGGATATCATTATCGGGACATTCAGTCCGGGGGATGGGAATCACGAGGTTCATAACAATACCAGAGATAGCCGAACATATGTCATCAGCATCGACGGCTACGGCCGGACCAATTGGATCGTCGACGTCGGCGGCTACTACAATGGCGTGGGGCTGTTACTGGCGGACCCGGCCGGCACCGGCGGCGATTTTTTGTATGCCCATAAATATGCATCATCCGCCTTCCGGCAGGATGCCGGCGCGATATACCGAATATCAAGGTCGGGCACGATCCTCGATCAATTCAAAACCGCCAATTCAATCTTAAGCATTCGGGCCACCCCGGCGGCCGGTGTCCAAAAGGGATTTGTGTACGCCGCCGACAGCGGCGGCAATCTATACCAATTGGATGCGCGATTAAACCTGCTGCAAAAAAAATCGGACAGCACCGAATCTCCCCCTCCTGAAATCAGGCTGGTGGGTGTCCATGACTATAACGGCGACGGTTCGGCCGATCTATTGTATTATTCCTTTAATCGACTGCTGGGTGATAGAAACCCCCTGACCGCGCCGGACCCGAACAAGCGCGTTTTTTACGCCAATTTGAACTTTAAGATCATTTCACAGGATTTCAGTCGATTGCTGAAAAGCGTTTCCATTGCCAAGGACTGGAGCACCTTGGGTGGCTTTACGGTTAAAGATTTTGCGCGTCCTGAAATGGCCTATTATCCGTTCATGGCGCTCAGTGACAAAATACAGGTGTACAACTATTAATTCTTAAAGATCGGAGACTGGAGGTTGGAGATTGGTGGATGGCGCATTAGTTCGGCATTTTTAATCGATAGGATACCTTAAATATTCAATATTCATTCTTTAATCAATAAAGGGAGGATCAGGTGATGAAGGCAACTAGGATCGTTATTTTGGCAATGGTGATTTTGGCACTATGCCTTTCCTGCGCCGGCCGACATTCGGGTCACTTCAACACCCAGCGCGGAGCGGCAATCGGCGCCGGGTTTGGTGCCCTGGCCGGCCAACTCATCGGCAGCAATACCAAAAGTACATTGATCGGCGCCGGGGTCGGGACTCTGGTCGGCGCGATCGTGGGCAATGCCGTTGATCAGGAAAGTCAGATTACACGGGAGGCGGCCGCCACCAATCGCAGGATTGTCTATTATGATGATGAACACGATCATGCAATCGAAGCGATTCCGGGACCGGAAGACCAGCAGACAAAATGCCGCAAGGTTACCAAGCGGGAATGGGACAAAGGGTATCTCGTCAGTGAGAGGGTCGAGGAAATTTGCGAAGGGGAAAAAGTGTCTCGCAAGTATTAGAATAACGGACCAGCAACTAGTAAAGAAACCGAACCCAAAGGGCCCGGCTTTGATTTCACCCCAGAGGGGCGGATTTTACCTAAGAATCCGAATGGAGTAATGGAATGTTGGAACCATGGAATATTGGGAATCGAAAGCGGTTGGCGCTCTGATTTTATGAATTGATCCGGGCCATCCTTATAAATGGATGGGTACTATTCCACTAAACCCAGCATTCCAACATTCCAGTATTCCAGCATTCCGTTTCCGCGTACAGCAGCATTCACGGCATAGCCGATTATATCTGACCCCCGTAAAGAACACGGGATCAACGACTGGCCCAGAGAACCCGGTTTTCTGCAACAAAATAAAAAGGGCATCCCCCGTAATCCAGGAGAATGCCCTTCTATTTTCGTATTCAGTCGATTAGACCACTGTGACATTCGCAGCAGCAGGACCTTTTTGTCCCTGCTCGATATCAAAGGTCACCCGGTCGCCTTCATTGAGAGTTTTGAAACCGGTTGCATTGATTGCTGAATGGTGAACAAATACGTCCGGTCCATCTTCTTGTTCGATAAAGCCAAAACCTTTTCGATCATTAAACCATTTAACAGTTCCGTCAGCCATGACAACATCCTCCTTTCTTAATATTATCGACGTCTCTAACTGGAGGATGCCACTCTAACAGCTGGATTCTTCCTTCAGGACGTAACTCTCCCGCCAGTTGCAGGCAGGACTTGATTATTAAGCGATTATAACCTTTCAAGACCGCAAAAGCAAGGCTAAACTCATAAATTGTTATAAAATTTCGGATCTATAGTTGCATTAAATTTAGTCGGGCAAAAGATCGTAAAAATAAAGCATGGCATCCGAACGGGTGACGATACCGATGATCCGGTTATTTTCCACGACGGGAAGCCGACCGATATCATGCTTGACCATCAATTGCGCCGCCTGCATGGGACTTTTGCCGGGTTCGATTGTCAGGACCTTGGTGGTCATAAATGCTTTGACCGGCGATTCGAGTTGTGATTCTTTTTTGACCCTGCGAAAATCACGCCGTGATACAATTCCCACCGGCTGGTCGTCCTTGACGACCGGTACTCCGGTGCAGCCTTTTTCCTTCAGAATTTCAGCCACCCTTCTCATATTAGCGTTTTCCGGGACTGTCATAACCGGAAATGACATGATATCGCTGATTTGAACCGAGGCTTGCTGATTGCCCAGGATCAGTTCATTGATCCAGGCTTCAGCGGCAGTGGGAGTTACCGACTTCAGCAGGGCGGCTCCGGCATTGGGATGACCGCCGCCCCCCATGCTGCGCATCACTGAACCAACATCGACGCCGTCTGCCGTGCTGCGGCCGATCACCATGCAGCGATCACGCTTGGAATCAAAGAAAATCCCGAAGGCCACATCAACATTGATGATTTCCATGTACATGCGAACGACGACAGCGAGGCTGTCCACGTATCCCGTAACATCCATTTTGCTGATGCTGATCGTGTGCCCGTTGATCTTTGTCCGATCGGCGGTTTGCAGCATCTTGAACAAAATGTCTTTTTGCTCTTCGCCGTAGGCCGGTCGCAGGAACGTATTGATAATATTCAAGTCGGCCTTGCATTGCAGTAGATACCCGGCTGCATAAAGGTCTTCAGCCGTTGTCGAGGAAAAAGTAAGGTTACCCGTATCCTCATAGATTCCGGCCAAAAACAACGTGGCTTGTATCGGTGTCAGCAATGTGCGCTTGCTTTTGAGCTGCCGGGTCAATAGCGTAATCGTTGCTCCCACCGGTTCCTGGCATCTGAAATTTGCTGATATATTGCCTTCATTGATATGATGATCCCAAAGGTGGATTTCAAGATCGCCTTTATCTCTAAGGCTTGCCATGTGATCCAGGCGTTCCCAATTATTGACATCCACCACAATCAAGGATGTCACGTCTGCGAGGCTGATATCATTGACGGTGCTGACCCGCAGCAGATCTTTGTGAATGGATAAAAACGCTTTCACATTGGGATTTAGATTTTTAGGCAGAATTGGAGATGAATCCGGATAAATGAGCGTCGCCGCAATGACACTGGCCAAAGCATCAAAATCGGTATTTCCATGAGTGGTTGCAATTTGCATACTGCAGATTATAGCCGACTGATGCAAAAAAAACAAAGAAATCTTCCGCGATCAAATGTCGCGATCGACTCGAAGTCCACCATCTGTTGACAGATTGTCCCTATTTGATATTTAATAACAGATTTTCACGCAATTTATCGGTGTACTGTGGAGATACGCAGCCCTTTTTTTCCTACGGCCCGATGAATCCATTATTTTTCACTCATATAAGGCGCATCGCAATGAACAAAGTCATTATAACAGTTCTGGGACATGATCGCCCGGGCATCGTGGCAACGGTTGCCCAGGTTCTTTTCGAGCAAGACTGCAATATCGAGAACGTCAGCCAGACCATCCTGCAAACCGAATTCGCCGGCTCCTTTATCGTAAGCCTGCCCCCCGAATTGCAGCCGGACCGCTTCAATGAAATATTGACTGAGGAGCTGGCGTCCCTGGGCATGCACGTCCATATCGCTCCGATCGCTGCAGCAGCCAATGCCTACCAATCGAAAGACAGCGAACCCTTTGTAATCACGACCAGGGGGCCGGACAACAAGGGCCTGGTCGCCGGAATCAGTGCCACGATTGCCCGCTATGGCGTCAATATCACCAACCTGCAGGCGGTCTTCAAGGGTGGCGACGAACCCGGTAAAAACATAATGATCTACGAGGTGGATATACCGGCCGACATCGACCAGAAGTCCTTTTACTACGAACTTAGAGAAACGGCCGAATCTTTGGCCCTGAATATCAGCATCCAGCACCGCAACATTTTTGAAACCATCAATAGAATATAGGACACAAAACAGAGGACAGAAGACAGAGGTCAGAAGACAAAGGACGGAAAACAGAAGACAGAGGTCAGAAGACAGAGGTCAGAAGACAGAGGTCAGAAGACAGAGGACAGAAGACAGAAGACGGAAAACAGAGGACAGAAAATAGAAGACAGAGGACGGAAAACAGATGCTAACCGATAGTGAGATCTTATCAACCCTGGAAATGCTTGAGAACGAAAACCTGGACGTGCGCACGGTGACGCTGGGGATAAACCTGCTGGATTGCGCCAGTCACGATCCGGCCAAAGTAAGAAAAAAAATCCATTCAAAAATCACCCATTATGCGGAGCAGCTGGTACCGACCTGCGATCGTATCGGCCAGAAATACGGCATCCCGGTGGTCAATAAACGCATATCGGTCAGCCCCATCGCGGTGGTCGGTGCTGCCTTGTCATCCTCTCAATTGGTGGACATCGCCAAGGTCCTCAATGATGTGGCGCAGGAAGTCAATGTCGACTTCATCGGTGGATTTTCGACTCTGGTCCAAAAAGGAATGGCCCGGGGAGACCGGGCTTTAATTGAGGCCATCCCCCGGGCCCTGGCTGTCACCGAGCGGGTCTGTGCATCGGTAAATGTCGCTTCCACCAAAGCCGGTATCAACATGGATGCGGTATTGCTGATGGGGAAAACCATCAAACAGGCCGCCAAGCTGACCGCCGACCAAGATGGCCTTGCTTGTGCCAAACTGTGCGTGTTTGCCAATATCCCCCAGGATATCCCTTTCATGGCCGGCGCTTACCTGGGAATTGGGGAAGCCGACGCGGTCATCAATGTCGGGGTGAGCGGTCCGGGAGTCGTAAAAAAAGCCATTGACCGGGCCCTGGCAGCCAATCCGGAGCTGGATCTGGGACAACTTAGCGAGTTAATTAAGAAAACCGCCTATAAAGTCACACGGGTCGGAGAATTGATCGGTCGGGAAGTTGCAGAAAATTTAAAAATAGGATTCGGGGTCGTGGATCTTTCGCTGGCCCCGACTCCGAATGTCGGTGACAGCGTCGGTGAAATATTTCAAAGTATCGGCCTCAAAAGCATCGGCGTTCCCGGCACGACTGCTGCCTTGGCGCTTTTAAACGACGCCGTAAAAAAGGGAGGCGCCTTCGCTAGTTCCCGGGTGGGAGGCCTCAGCGGTGCATTTATCCCGGTCAGCGAAGATCTCAATATTTCCGAATCCGCTCGTCAAGGATATATCGGTCTCGAAAAATTGGAGGCCATCACCAGCGTGTGCTCAGTCGGTCTGGATATGGTCGCTCTTCCCGGCGACACCTCTGCCGAAAGCATTGCCGCCATCATCGCCGATGAAATGGCGATCGGGGTCATCAACAATAAAACCACCGCCACGCGCTTGATCCCGGTACCCGGAAAAGCCGCGGGCGACAATGCCTATTTCGGTGGTCTGCTGGGCCAATCCGTCATTTTGCCCGTCAACAACGGCAACAATGAAAACCGCTTTATCCGTCACGGCGGCTTGATTCCCGCCCCTTTGCAGAGCCTGACCAACTAATGACCACAGGTTTCAGGTGTCAGCGCAGACACTGGCAAAAAAACGGTCGGTCTAATCGTAAAAGAAACTCCGGTGCGATAAATGTCGAATGTCGATTGACGAAGGTCGAATTAAGGAATTCTTTCTATCTTAATTGTTTAAACAAGCCGAGCGAAGCGATTCCACCATTCGCCAATCGACATTCGTCATTCGCCGTTCATGGATCGCAGGCCCGGTCATCCTACTTCACAGATACTACCGGACAGGATGCTTGCAGTATGATAAATTGAGCGGTCGATCCCATTAGAAGTTTGCCGACTTTGGACCTGCGTTTGACGCCGACGATAATTTCATCCATTTGGTTTTCTTCGGCAAATTGCACCAGGTCTTCACCGGGGGCAAGCCCCCTGATCAGCAGATGGGTGCTGCATTCGATGTTATCGTCGTCAAATAAGGATTTAGCCCACTCCAACCCTCGTTCAGCCTGTTCGATGCGCTCCCGTTCATTTTCGGTTCCTTTTTCCATGGATGTCACGATATCCACCGTGGCGCCAAATGATTTTGCATGCACTTTTGCCAGGTTTAAAGCTTCTTTTGCTGCATTGGTACCATCATAGCCGACTAAGATTTTCATGGTCATCTCCCCATTCCTGCTCGTTGATGTTAAAATAGATTTCAGGGCGCGCTAAATTTTGCTTGGTGAATCCTCATAACATATGCGATCTTGAAGTGCCACCAAATTACTCTGCTGCGTATAGCAAAATTAAAAGGCAACTGTAAGATTATTTGAAGTTATTTAAATTTATCGATATTGGAGTATTGGAGTGCTGGAGTGCTGGAGTGCTGCATTGCTAAAAGAAGACATCAAACTTTCAGCCATTACTCCAACACTCCAGTACTCCAATAATCCGAAAAAACGTTACCTTAAAAACTCGATGATCGCCCGCATGAATGCCGGTAAATCATCCGGTGACCTGCTGGTGATTAGATTCCCGTCAACCACGACCTCCTGATCCACCCAATTGGCCCCGGCATGAACCAAATCATCCTTGATGGCAAAAAAGGAAGTCACGGTTTTACCCTCGAGTATTTTAGCCGAAGCCAGCATCCAGCCGGCATGACAAATAGCGGCCACAACCTTGCCGGCTTCGTCAAAGTCTCTGACCAATTGCACCATTTTGGGATATCGGCGCATGATGTCCGGTGCATATCCCCCGGGGATAACGATGCCGTCGAAATCGGCTGCCGACACCTGGTCTGCACTCACATCCACCGTCACATCGGTTCCCGGTTTACCAGTGTACGTCTCGGCACTGCCCGAACCCATCACAACCACTTCACAGCCGGCTTCCTTAAGCCGGAAAAAAGGATACCAGAATTCATGGGTGTTAAACATATTTTCAACCGGAATGACAATTTTTTTACCTGAAAGCTCCATGGACAACTCCTTTCCTAGCCTATTAATTGCTAACTAAAAACATTAAAAATATTTAGTATTATATTGTAATCGTTATAATTTATAACTATGAACCAAAGATTATCTGCAGGTTTACTACCGGTAGATGCCGTCATTAGTTTGGGAGAAATATATGCATCTTTGATTGTATGTCCAGTTTTGGGTTTGCCGGATTGTTTTCTAAACCAAAATGTCAATTTATTGTGCTCAAATCATACATAATACACCACAAAATGTGTTTTCACGTGAAACCTAAATAATCCGCGCCTTAAAAACACAGATAGCATTCTAAATGTTGTTCCTAATAATGAATGCGGTCAATTAATTGAGAACCGGTGGCGGATTATTTAATTAATGCTGCGCATTCTTTTTGGGGCTGAACAGGTTTAAATAAATTCTAAATCTTGCGATCAAACCCACTATTTTGGTATCATACTGTAATATCATATTGCCCAGGACGAATTAATTAGATGATTTATATTTCAGATTCCATATCATTGGATGAAAATGAAATCCAACTGGATTTCATCAGAGCCTCCGGCCCGGGCGGTCAAAATGTCAACAAGGTCTCCAGCGCCGTTCAGCTGCGCTTTAACGTTGCCGAAACCCCTGCTTTATCAGAGGCCATTCGGACAAGGTTGAAAAAAATTGCCGGCAAACGATTGACCGCCGACGGCATCTTGATCATCAAAGCCCAGCGCTACCGGTCCCAGGAACAAAATCGTCAGGATGCCATCGATCGCTTGGTTGGCATGATTCAAAAAGCCATTGCAGTACCCAAACCACGCCGGGCAACCCGGCCGAGCGCTGCATCCAAAAAACGACGCCTGACCGCCAAACGCAAACGTGGTGAACTCAAACGGCGGCGACAGGCGGTCTGCCATACAGGGGAAGAATAATCGCCATGTCCCAACAGTTTCAATCTAAAGACAGCTATTTAATCGGCATAGTTTCAGACACTCACGGCCGCCTGCCCCAGGGCGTAACCGAGGCTTTCAAAGGAGTCGATCTCATCATCCACGCCGGCGACATTGGTGAGCCGGATATTCTGACAGCACTCGAAAAAATTGCACCGACCATCGCCGTGAGGGGGAATATGGATTTTGGTCCGTGGTCCGACCGGCTTGGAGCACAAGAGACAATTGAAATCAACCGGACCCGCTTGCTTGTGCTCCATGACGTCTACCATCTCAATACACCCCCGCAGAATATCGCCCCGGATGTGGTGATCAGCGGCCACACCCACCGACCGCTGCAGGAAGAAAACGAGGGTGTGCTGTATATCAATCCGGGCAGTGTCGGATACCCCAAATACGGCCAACCGGCCACAGTGGCCCGCCTCCGGATAACAGAACATTCTCGTCGCGCGGAAATTATCGAATTGAAGCTTTAACTTCCGCGGTCGGCGGTACGGCTCAAGAGTTAATGATGACAATTGATCGCCGTGACTTGCTAAAAGGCAGTTGATATTTTTGCACCGTCACCGCGATTGGACGCTCAGCCGTCGGAGGATCACCCCCTTCACCGGTTCGCATGGCCTGCAGTTCATCGGTTTCTTCGATGCCGCGATCGCCCTTCAAGGCGATAATGCATCCCCCCTCGATTAAAAACGGCGAAGCCAGCCGGTGGAATAATCCGAGTGAGGATAGCGCCCGGCTGATGACCACCTTGAATCGATTGCGATATTGGGGGTCCTGGGCCAGATCTTCCGCCCGAATATGCAAGGCTTCAATATTTTCCAGTTCGAGGGTCCGGATGACATGCTTCAAAAAGCTGACTTTTTTGCGGGAAGAATCGATTAAGGTAGCCGAAAGGGACGGCATTAAAATCTTCAGCGCAAGCCCGGGAAATCCGCCGCCGGAGCCAATATCCAGCAGGGTCGCGCCCACGGGGATATGGCGGGCGGCAGGCACTGAATCCAGAAAATGCTTAACCGCGACCTCGAACGGATCGGTGATGGCAGTGAGATTGATCTTCCGGTTCCACCTGAGAAGTTCCGCGGCATGGGCGGCAAACTGACCGGCTTGCCGTTGGCTGACTTCGATATCAAAAGCCCGGGCGCCCTCGACAATGATATCCAACCATTTTTGGGAGCCGATAAGCATAATAGGCAGGGTTTCAGGTGTCAGGTGTCCGGTGTTCCCGCTTGGAGCGGAATTAGTTCGCAATCAGCTGGATTTGATTTAAGCTTTTAATATAAAAAACATTATAATTTATCCGCAGTGCCTACCTCTAATCAGATTTCTTCGGATAATAGCAAAAATGCCTCTATTCTGCTATTGGTATTAAACAGGGCGGATAAATTAATTGATACAGACGCGGCGCACTTCCTCCATATCGGAATCGCCTTTCATCACTTTTAGAATACCATCCTGCTTCAGGGTCATCATACCTTCTTCCATGGAACGTTTAAAGATCTCTTCGGTGGTCGCCTGCTGTTTAATCATCAGTTTAATATCAGGGGTGCCCTCCATCAATTCATGGATGCCCATTCGGCCGCGGTATCCGGTACCCGAGCAGTTGTCACAGCCAACATGACGCGAAAGTACCATTTCCGGGCTGTATTCGATGCCGGTTCTGGCAAAATGCTCTTTGCCGTAATCGTTGACAATCATCTCAAATTCGTTTTCGTTCACCGGGTATTCTTCACGACAGTTCTTGCACAGCCGGCGGGTCAAGCGCTGGGCCAGGACACCCAAAAAGGCATCGGAAAAATTCAGGGGATTCAGGCCCATGTCGAGCAAGCGGGTGATCGTTTCCGGTGCACTGTTGGTATGCAGGGTCGAAAACACCAAATGACCGGTGAGGGATGCTTCAACCCCGATGGACGCAGTTTCCTCATCGCGCATTTCTCCGATCATAATTATATCCGGGTCCGCCCGCAAAAACGCCCGCATCATCCTGGCAAAGTCAAGACCGATTTTGGGGCGCACTTCGGTTTGCCGCAATCCGCCCTGGGTGATTTCAATGGGATCTTCCGCCGTCCAGATTTTTACACCGGGTTTGTTGATATGACCTAAAATGGCATGCAGGGAAGTTGTTTTGCCGGATCCGGTGGGTCCTACCGCTAGAATAAGTCCGTAGGGTTTGTAGATGATATTTTTAATCACATCCAAATTGCGCTGGGCCAACCCCATTTCATCGATTGCCATGGCGCCGGCGGACGCCAGAATACGCATGACCACATCTTCAAAATCACCGGCCGTCGGCAGGGTGGCAACACGCAGTTCGAAAGTCGGCACCCCTTTGCGCCGGAACTTGATCTTCCCATCCTGGGGCAGACGCCGCTCGGCAATATCGAGATTTGACATAATCTTGATTCGGGAGATGATGCCCCGGACCATGGAGTTGGGAACTTTCAAATACTCCTGGCAAACGCCATCCAGCCGGAAACGGATGGTGGTGGCCTTGCTGATGGGCGAAGGCTCGATGTGAATATCAGAGGCGTTTTTGCGGTAAGCGGCGATAATGGTCTGGTCAACCAGCTTAACGACCCGGCTGGATGTTTCATCCACCTCATCCGATTGACTGTCTTCCTCTTCCTCCTCCTCGAATTCCACGTCCGGAATCAAATCGTACTCATCCAGAGGTTCATCCACCGACAGGGGGTCTTCCGCCCGTTCACTCTGATCGAAGAAAAATTTAATATATTCCTGAATGTCCTCCTTGATGGCGACCGAAAAATTGATCTTCCCGGTCCTCATCAAGGTTTTGATGTTGTCCGTCTTGGTCAAGTCCCTGGGATCATCGACCAGGATCTCCACGCCTTCGGTGTCCCAGCTGAGCGGTATCCAGATTTCATTTAGCAAAAAAGCTTTTTTAAGGTTACGCAGCAGCTCGGTCGGTACCGTAATTTCCGGATTGAAGGCCCTGAACGGACAGCCATAGAAGAGGGAAAATGATTTTCCGAGAACATCCTTTGAGATGTGGAAGTGCTCGATCAACACGAATTCCACGCTTTTGTTCATTTTTTTTGACAGGGCAAAGGCCTGCTGCAGTTTGTCGGTAGTGACAATATTTTCCCGCAGCAGATAGTCATACTTGGACCCGGTGGTAAACGTTGCGGCAAGGGATAGGTAGCATTTTTGAATTTCGGAATCCACAGGATCCAATTTGGTGGCAGCCTGGTAAAGGTCATGGGCCTGGTCGCGATATTCCCGCCTTTCCAATTCCTGGCCGAATAGAAACTTGAACCGCGCAAGTGGCTTTTTTGCCAGTTTCAGGGGCTTGAGGATTCTTTCGAACTCTTTGACAGCCTTGTTGGGCGAATGCAATTTCAATAGGCTTTCGCTGAGCTTCGGAACCACTTTTTCTTTGGGATATTTCTTGGAGATCAGCTTCACATACTCCGCAATCGCTTCGCCATGCAGCCCCATCTCCTGGAAGGCGGAAGCGCTGTCAAGCGTCTCGTTAACATCTCCCTCGCGGACAATCGTCTTTTTGAGCATTGAGAGGTCCTGAGCCGACACCTTACCGGACTTCTCTTTCTCGCTATCGGACATTTCCTTGTTTAGCAGATTGATGCGCTTTTTAATTTTGTCGCGGGTTGCGGTGTCTTGCGGGGAAATAAGGCTCAGAAGATTTTCATAAATATTCAGCGAGTCGCCGTACAATCCCATGGATCGGCATACTTCAGCTTCATTGATTCTAGATTCGATATCGGTTCTCATATCCTAATTTATCCTCTCAGTACTTCTATCGGCCGGACAACTTATGTCTTTATCTGTTTCGGCCGGGCAGGATGATTTTTTACCCGTCGCGATATCGGTTCGATACTTGCACCAAAGACGACCCCATCTCCAGGTATTTATCAACGAATCGCGTGCAGTTATTCTTGAAACCATCGTTAGCCACCCCCGCGCTAATGTTCGAAGGATGCGCGGCTGCCATCCCGCAGTCTGGCCACCGCTTCCTCCAGATCGCCGATTTCATCCCCGGACGTTGATTGGAGGCCCCGCCCGGATTGACCTGGGCCGATTCGTGCGGCTGCCTCCGCCAACAATCGAATTTTGCCCGACAGCCGGTGACTGTATATAAATACGATCAGTCCGGTCAGCAGAAAGGCCGCTGCCAAGGAGACCAGGGTAATCAGCTTGGCTTTGCCGGTGACCGCCCGGGCACCGGCCTCTATCATTTTGGCCGGTCCGGTGAGTTCGTCCAGATAGGTTGTGGCGGCAATAACATAGCGGGTTCCGGCAATGGGGGTACAGACCATGAACTTTTTGCGAAACTTATCATCTTTATCCTGCCAGGTATAATACCCGCGGGATATCCGCCCCCCCTTGACACCGACAAATATTTTCCAAAAACCGGCGAAGCTATCTTTTAAGGTGTCTCTCAGTGTGCTCATATCGATAGCGATGACTTGCGGATTGATATGAGCCCAGGTCCGCCAGATGCCATCGGAGCCCGGCCGCTGATACAATGCCGTATAGCCGGTCGAACCCACCTTTTGCACGGCCAGGGATTTAAACCCCAGATCTTTGCTGAAATCTTCTTTTTTTAATTCCGGGTGGCTCAACAGGTATAGCTTGCATTGCATGGCGACGGCCGCCGAAATATCGGCAATTTTTTCCTCGGCCATTTGACTGACAATTTTAGCGCCCCGCTGGCTCAGCAATTTCGTCGCGGTTTCAAACTGCCAAAAAGAAAAAAAGCTGGCCCCGGCCATTAAAATCATGGGTATCAATAGGAACAGAACCAACATTTTGGCCCGCAAGCCGAATCGTCGTGCCCGATCCGAGTATTCGGTTTCGGTAGCGGCGGATGTCTGTTCAGGCATCGGAGTATCAGCAACGACCGCGGCGGTTTCTACATCCATGGCGACGGTGATGGCTTCGGTGGTTACCTGCTGTGTGGACGCAGGTTTCAGAGTTGCGGATTCCGACGGATACGGTTTGGCCTTTTTAACTAATATCAGGTGGTCGCAGACGCGGCAATTAAAGCTGGCGGCCTTGCCCTTAATTCGAGCCGGATCTATTCGATATTTTTTACCGCAGTCTTCACAGATGACGATCATTTACCTGGCTCCCAATCCGGAAAAACCGGCATTTAATATTGGCTATCGGTTATTGCGTTATATTTGTTTTCGCAATAATCGGATCTCCTTCCTTAAAGCTTTGATTTCGATATGAATGTACCGTTTGATCTCATCGACGGCCTCGGCCAATGCGGCCGCAGCCGGTTCCGGCTCGGCTTTCGCCCGAGTCTCAGGTTCGGCTTTCGCTCGGACCTCAGACTCATCCTGCGATCGGGCCTCTGGCTCGGCCTGCGATCGGACCTCAGGATCGGCCTGCGATCGGACCTCAGGCTCACCCTGCGATCGGACCTCAGGCTCGGCCTGCGATCGGACCTCAGGCTCACCCTGCGATCGAACCTCAGGCTCGGCCTGCGATCGGGCCTCAGACTCGGCCTGCGATCGGGCTTCAGCCTCGGCCTGCAATCGGGCTTCAGCCTCGGCCTGCAATCGGACCTCAGACTCGGCCTGCGATCGGGCTTCAGCCTCGGCCTGCAATCGGACCTCAGGCTCACCCTGCGATCGGGTGTCAGGCGCCTTGGCTGCTTCGGCTTCCGGTAATGTTAGCTCTATTTCCGGTTCATCCTCGGCGAGCAGCGGCGCTTCCTCTTTTGCATCAATCTCAAGCGCCAGGGCGGGTTCGTCCTGATTTGTTTCCGGTTCTGCCTTTTTCTCCTTCTCGACAAGGTTCTTAGAAGTTTCTTCCAACCGGATGATCGGCTCTTTTTCTCCAACGTCGGTTGCGGCGGCTGCCTCCGATTTAACCTTTTCCTTTGCAGCAGATTTTGAACTCTTGGCGGTCAGGTTCCGAAGTTCCTTGTAACTCTTCATCTCTGTTCGCAGAAGCTTCTTTTTCGCCGATTCCGTCATATCTTTGGACAGCATCACTTTATCCAAACTTGAGAAAACGGAATTTAGAATTCTAAATGCTTTGGGAGGCGCTTTTCCACGATGAATTCTGATGTAATTAGCCAACGAATTCAGAATTTGCAGAAAGGTTTTAACGATTTTATCATCTTCATATTTTGTCAGGAGGTCCTGAATCTGCTGGACTAGTTTATCCAGCACTTCATCGGTAATCTCCCAATCAATAGACAGTATGGAGTTTTTCAGATCGGCAAGAGGGTACTCTTCCTTTGCATTATCTGGTTCGACATCGGGCAGTAGAATGTCGGTTTCACCGAAAAGATCATCCAATCGGTTGTCAAGTTCCAAATTCAAGGCTTCGATTTCTTTTGATTCGACCAATTATCCTCTCCTATACCAAATCTTTTTTTATTGACGCGACGGTCATAGAGATGATCTTTTTCAGCGTTTCAATTACATTGTGACCCTGCATCGCGCTGGCCGGGAACGTGGGCATTTTCAATTTACTGTTTAAATCTCTCTCAAGCTTTCCAATGGGCAAAAGCGGGATGCCGTGCTCCTTGAGATCCATTTTATTGAATTGGATAACTAACGGAATTTTAGAAAGTTTTTTTTTGTAAACAGCAAGATCTTCCTGAAGGCCTTTCAGGGCAACGATATTTTTCTTTCTGCGCACGCTCATGGCATCGGCCACAAATACGATGCCGTCCACCCCGCGCAAAACGAGCCGGCGGGTTGAATTGTATCTAATCTGGCCGGGCACGGTATACAATTGAATTTTGATGTCATAGCCATTGATGTTTCCAATATCAAAGGGCAGAAAATCAAAAAAAAGAGTCCGGTCGCCATGGGTCTTGACCGTAACCATTTCGGTGTTGATGCGTTTTGCAAATTTGCTGTATATATACTCCAGGTTGCTGGTCTTGCCGCTCCTACCGGGGCCACAGTAGACAATCTTGACCTGGATTTCTTTTTTTTTAAGATTTACAAATGCCATCTGAATGACCACCAAACAGGATTACATATCTGCCGTTGACCGAAAGATGATCATCCTACTGCGGCAAAAGCGCTTCCAATTGACTCTTCAATTGGTCGACGGATTCAGACACCTTCAATCTCAAAAAACCCAGGGATATATCATTGCCGAATATGGTGATCAGCAAAAATTCTGTGGTAATTTTATTGAAATGAATATTCTCCTTCTTTCCTTTATGGAAAAGCAAAGAGAACTCATTCTCGCCGATGATTTTGGCCATAGCGCTGACTGCACCAAAATTTCCCGCCGCCAAAGCAGCCAGGGAATAGATGTCGTGCTGTTTTTCGCCGCTATCCAAATTGGCAATAATATTGCCGGCCATATCGATCAAAAAAACGCACCTCACACCGTTATCGATGAGATCCTGTTGTAAAACATTTTCAATATTGTCGAGCTGTTTTTGACCAAGCGTAAATGACAATTGCCAGCCTCCCTAAAATGTAATTGTAATAAAATCCGGAATCTTTATTAATTTCGGTATCTTTTAATAAAACTTTAATTTTTTTCAGTTCTTATTGCTCGCCGGTCTCGGCGTCCGGATCCGGCGGGTCAAAATCCATCACAACCCGAAGATCGGACCCGCTGTTCATCGAGATCGTGGCATGGGGAAACCGCTTTTTAAAAACTCGAATCATGGCGGCATTCTCACGCAGTACCGTCGCACAAAACCCGGTAAATTGATTTTCTTTGGCAATGTTGACAAGAATTTCAAGCAGGTAGGAAGCGATCCCCATGCCATGAAAATCTTCACGAACGACAAATGCCACCTCGGCCCGGGACTCATCCTCCTGGGCATAGGAGCCGATGGCGATGATTTCCTGGTGACCACCTCGCTGGACGAGACCGATGATGGACATATTATTGTGATAATCAACGCTGGACCACTGTCTCTGCACAACCTCATGGGAAAAGGTGCGCATTTTATAGAAAAACCGCAGGTAAATCGTTTTCTCCTGCAATGAATAAAAGAAATTGCGATAGGCAAATTCATCCGATGGTAGCAAAGGGCGAAAATCTGCATTTTTACCGTTTTTAAGCTTCAACGAGGATTTATATCCTTCCAGAAAAAGAAGATCTTGCGTTGACGGCGGCAGCTGGTCGGCAAAAATATAGTGCCTTTTTTTAGCAACCTCGATCAAATCTTCGCGAAATTTCGGATGCGCGATTTGGGCCAGTTCCATGACGCGCTGATAGATTCCCTTGCCCTTGAGTTCGGCAATGCCGTACTCGGTGATGACAAAGTTGACATCGCCTCTGGTGGTCGCCACACCGGCACCTTCACTGAGATGCGGCACGATCCGCGACACCGAGCCATTCTGAGCGGTCGCGGGCAACGCGATTATCGAAAAGCCCCCTTTGGACATGGAGCTTCCGCGCAAAAAATCTACCTGATCGCCGATACCGCTATAAAACAGATATCCCATCGAATCCGAGCAGACTTGTCCGGTCAGATCCACCTCCAGGGCGGAACTGATGGAAATCAAATTATCGTTGCGGGCAATGACTGTGGGATCATTGACAAACTCTGACGACCTGAAATAAAAAACCGGATTATTATCCACGTAGCGATAGATTTTTTCCGATCCCATGCACAAAGAGCTGACAACCCGGCCGGGCAGCAGCGTCTTCTTTTTGTTGGTAATTACATTTTTTTCGAACAGCGGCAGCAAACCATCGGTAATTAGCTGAGTGTGGATTCCCAAATCTTTTTTGCCGTCCAGGTATTTCAAAATGGCGTAAGGCAAATTGCCGAAACCGATTTGGAGCGTGGCCCCGTCATCTACCAGCTGGGACACGTAGTGTCCGATTCTGCGGGCGACTTCATTGTCCTTGACCGTCGGCAAAGCTTCCACCAAATTTTCTTCGTAGGGCACGATCCAGTCGATATCGCGCACGTGCACAAAGCTGTCGCCCCAGGTTCTGGGCATTTTCGGATTGATCTGGGCAATGACCATCGTCGCATGCTCAACGGCAGATCGGGTGATATCCACCGAGACCCCCAGGCTGCAGTAACCGAACTTATCCGGTGGGCTGACCTGCACCAGGGCGGCGTCCAGGCCGATACGATGGGAGGAAAATAAACGCGGAATCTGCGACAGGTACTCGGGAATATAATCGATTTTGCCTTCAAACGCCGCCTTGCGCATGGCCCGGCTGATAAAAAAAAGCTTCAGGGAGAAACGGCGGGTAAATGACGGATCATCAACATATTTGGACAGGGTAAAAGACAGCATTTGATAGACCATGATATCCTGCAAATTCTGATCTTCCACCATCGCGTGTATAAGATGCTGTGGTTCTCCGCAGCCGGTTCCGATAAACACCCGACTGCCCCTCATAATTTTTGAGATTGCTTCCGGAGCATCGACAACTTTGGGCTCATATAAATGCTGCCAGTCCATTTGTTCCCTCCTGTTCAGCCGCTGACGTATAATGTTACTGACGGACCTGGCTTGGGTCTAAGAAGTAGAAATAAATTTAGATTTTACGGTGCTATCAGCAAATAATTAGGTAGTTTTGAAGTTGCAAGCAGTTAATGAATGTCTCTATTTTGGAGTATCTAATTGCGATTATGGCGAAATGCATCGAAACGGAATCGGCGGGGCTTTTCAACCCGTAGCGCCGAACCTGACGCTGTCGCGCAACGACAGGCTGCATCATTTCAGCCCATGTGACAAATATATCAAATATTTAAAATTTTATCGAGATTTTAGGAATAAAAATATCGAATGTCGAATGCCGAATGTCGAATTGAGGAATTCATACCATTAGATAATATAGGCCCGATAAGTCGTATAGGGCCTATTGATTAATTAGGTTTAGCAAATCGAATCCACACTTCATCATTTCCGCCTTCGGTGAAATACGGTTGACCAGGGAGGAAGTTGTTGTTACTCTATTAAAAGTTGAGCCGCTTTCTGAGAAGACGCTGTATGCTAGGATCTGTCCATGAAACCGTCAACTTCTTCATCAGGTGTATTCAAGCCTTTCAAAGACTTAAAGGCACTCTTGGAGGACAAAGCCTTTGAGCTTCAGCCCGCTGCCCCCCCGGCGTCGAAGGCACCCCGGAAGGACCCTGCCGATCGCCGTCCCGATCATTTGATTTTTGAAGAGGCCATGGCGGACGTCAAGCCCATATCCCGGACGAAATGCGTCACCCGAATGCCTCGAACCCCGGCTGCCGAATCGGCGGCAGCAGAACAGGATCCCGAACAGGAAACCGTGGCCCGGCTAAAGAATCTGGTCCAATACGGCACCGGATTTGTCGTGTCCCTGACGCCGGAATACGAGCAAGGCATGGCCCGGGGCATCAACCCAGAAATTGCCCGCCGGCTTCACCGGGGGGACTTTTCAATTCAGGATCATATAGACCTGCACGGACTGCGGGTCCCGGAAGCCCATGAAGCCGTCGACAGTTTTTTAAACAACGCCATATTGTCAAACAAGCGGGCGGTTCTGATCATCCATGGTCGCGGTTTGTCATCACCCGCCGAACCGATCTTGAAAAACAAAGTTTACCGGTGGCTCACCACCAGCCCGTGGCACAAGTGGGTCATCGCATTCACCAGTGCCAGGCTCTGTGACGGAGGGACCGGCGCCACTTACGTACTTCTCCGGCGCAAGCCATTGAAAAAACGATTTCGCAAGCCTCCCAAAAAATCCCCATCTACACCTTGGAAATGAAAATTGAAGATTGAATTAATTATTGACAAATTACAAATACAATCTTAGTATTAGCGTTTTATCTTCAACTGTAGCGGAAACACAATCCCCCATTCGGATTCGGTGTGAAGTACTCGAGTGCGGGATTTTTTAATGGTATTGTATTGCAAAATTGCGGACGGCCACGGCCCAGCAAACCCAAAGGTATTAGTCTGATGAAAAAAGAAATAGAAAAAGTCAGAAATATCGGTATCAGCGCACATATCGATTCAGGCAAAACGACCCTGACTGAGAGGATTCTTTATTTTACCAAACGAATCCACGCCATTCATGATGTCAAGGGCAAAGACGGCGTCGGTGCAACTATGGATTCCATGGAACTGGAAAAGGAACGCGGAATCACTATTGCCTCGGCTGCCACCTACTGCGAGTGGCGCGGCCACGAAGTCAACATAATTGATACCCCCGGTCACGTCGATTTTACCATCGAAGTCGAACGGTCATTACGCGTTCTGGATGGCGCGGTATTGGTTTTATGTGCCGTCGGCGGCGTACAGTCGCAGTCTATCACCGTTGATCAGCAGATGAAACGCTATAAAGTCCCGTGCGTCGCTTTTGTCAATAAATGCGATCGCAGTGGCGCCAATCCGTCGCGGGTCATTGATCAATTGAGGGAGAAGCTGGGGCACAACGCTGTAGCCATGCAGTTGCCCATCGGACTGGAAGCCGAATTCGAGGGTATTGTCGATCTGGTCTCCATGAAAGCCCTTTTCTTTGACGGAGCCAACGGCGAAGAGGTGCGAATCGAAAAGATTCCGGAACATCTTGAGTCCGAGGCATACGCCAAAAGAGACGAATTGATCGATGCGGCAACCATGTTTTCGGATTCACTGACCGAAGCGGTTTTGGAAGAACGTGAAATACCCGAGGACCTGATATTGCGGGCTGTGCGCCGCGGGGTGTTAGCCAGGGAATTGACCCCGGTCTTTATCGGGTCGGCCTATAAAAATAAGGGTGTCCAGCCGCTGCTGGACGGTGTCACCCGCTTGCTGCCTTGCCCGCAGGATATATCAAACCACGCCCTGGATATGCAAAAGGAGGAGACCCCGGTAGAACTCACTGCGGACAGTCAAAAACCGCTGGTCGCCCTGGCCTTTAAACTGGAGGACGGCGCTTACGGGCAGCTGACCTACATCCGGGTTTATCAGGGTTCCCTGGTCAAGGGTGATACCATCATAAACATCCGCACCGGAAAGAAGGTCAAAGTCGGCCGTCTGGTCCGCATGCATGCCGATCAGATGGAAGACATCAAGGATATCCCGGCCGGCTACATCGGAGCGCTTTTTGGAATCGATTGTGCCTCGGGCGATACCTTTGCGGCACCGGGCATCGAGTTGACCATGACATCGATGTATGTCCCGGACCCGGTCATTTCCCTGGCCGTTGCGCCCAAGGACCATAAATCCGAGATCAACATGTCCAAGGCGTTGACCCGGTTTACCAAGGAGGATCCCACCTTCAGGGTTCATACCAACGACGAAACCGGTGACACGATCATTTCGGGCATGGGCGAGCTGCACCTCGAGGTTTACATAGAACGCATGCTGCGCGAATACGGAGCTCAGGTGATCCCGGGCATGCCGCGCGTGGCTTATCGGGAAACGATCACACGCCGGGCGGAATTCGACTACATCCATAAGAAACAAACCGGCGGTGCCGGCCAGTACGGACGGGTCGCCGGCTATCTGGAGCCGGTCAACGATGAAGAATTCGTTTTTGAAAATCGCGTGGTGGGCGGAGCCATTCCGACGCAATTCATCTCGGCCTGTGAAAAGGGGTTTAAAGCCTGCCTGGCCAAAGGGCCCAAGATGGAATTTCCCGTTACCGGAATCAAGATTGAAATCAACGACGGCGCATCGCACGCAGTCGATTCTTCGGAGATGGCATTTCAGGCGGCAGCCCGGGGGGCATTTTTGCAGGCTTATGCCAAGGCCGGCCCGGTAATCCATGAACCCATCATGAAAGTTGTGGTCGAATCGCCTTCGGAATTCCAGGGATCCGTCATGGGCTCCTTAAATCAGAGGCGGGGCATGATTGTCGGTTCACAGGATGAAGGGGTATTGTGTGTGATTGAATCCCAGGTACCGCTGGCAGAAATGTTCGGCTACTCGACGATCTTAAGATCGCTGACCCAGGGCCAGGCGCAATTTACGATGGAATTCGCCACTTATAAGCAGGTGCCGCAAAGTATTGCAGAAGAGCTCGTTAAAAAAGCCACCGAAGAAAAAAAGAATGTGGCCTAGGCACCGGAGGTGCCAGCTGAAAGCTCAAAGCTGAAAGCTCAAAGCTCAAAGCTCAAAGGCGTTGTGGGGTGCGGGGTGCGTGTTTCGGGATGCGAGGTGCGCGTTGCGGGTACGTGATATATGGCAGTTGATTGCGGGCTTCGGATCGATAAAATAGACTGAGCGGAGCGAAAGCCGCCATTATTCATTTTTCATTATACATTATTCATTTACCACGGGTTTTTAAATTTGGATTCTCCAAGAAATTCAGGGAAATTGATTGACTCCTCGGTTCAAAAAGTCGTACGCTCCACGGAAAAGCTGACAACTGAAATCACTGGTTCTACTTCAGCCAACCGAAAACAGATCCATTCAGAGGCCGCATTGTCGAGCAGCACTCCGGCCGTCGGTCGAGACGATGCTGCCGGTTCGACCAAGGGACCGGCCGGCGTCATCTACATCAAAGAAAGGTATTTCACCATGTTGAAAAAAGATCTTATCCTGAGAAATCCGTTGCGGGTGATGGGTCATGAAAATGATGACATCCTGGAGTCCGGCCAATTCGGCGCCGTTCTGGCGCGCGCCGGTGTCGGTAAAACGGCTTTTTTGGTTCAGCTGTCGCTCAATGCGCTGCTCAGGGGCAAAAAGGTTCTTCATATCAGCCTGACGGATCCGGTCAACAAAGTGAGCCTGTGGTACAAGGAAGTCTTCAATTTGATTGCCGAGCAGTATCAGGTCCATCAAATCAACCAGCTCTGGGATTCCGTTCTGCCGCACCGATTTATCATGACCTTTCGGGTAGAAGGATTCAGCGTTCCAAAGCTGCAGGAACGACTGGCGGATTTAACCGAACAAAATATATTCACGCCGCAAATGATCATCGTCGACGGATTTCCATTTGACGAGGACGTTCAGCCATCCCTTAAAGAATTTAAAAAGATGGTAGCGATACAGGAGATGCATGCCTGGTTTACCGTGCGCACCCATCGGCATCAGGAGCCTGAAGCCGACGGCACGCCCCTCCAGCTAGCCCATGTTTCCGACTTATTCGAAGTGGCCATCCAGCTGTTACCGGAGGGCAAAGAGATTCATGTTAAAGCCCTGAAAGGCGGCGATACCTTTTCAAAGCAGCTCGATTTAAGACTGGATCCGTCGACGATGCTGCTGACCAACCAAAGCTGATCATTGAATTACAAAACCGTAATTTGAACTACGATTTCGAATCGAATTCGCATCCCCCCGGACCAGAGCTCCATTTCGAACGGAGCTGCCGTCATGCCTCGAAGCAACCGTTTGGCGACAGCCGCAGCGCCTAGATTACAACTTCGACGCTGCCGAACTATAGGCGGCAATAGATTCATTTGTGGAATTCCCCACTCGGGCCTCTGCAGCCGCGCTAAATTTGGCAATCACTTATAATTTAACAATATATCAGATACTTATATCTTTCGGGTTCCCTTCCTGTTTTTATTGACAGCCTCAGATATCCCGCGCCTTGCATCCATTTCAGCCCGGTGACCGCCAATGGAGAAAACCATATTTTCTAAAATTTTTTCTAATCTTTCGATTGCCGAATGCCGATAGAATTCAATGGATTCTATATGTATTCGAGCGATTTTTAACCGGCTGGTTCATCGTACACTGACTATTCTATTATTCCATATAATATCTATTAGTTAAGGTCTTTCTCAAACTTATTTCATATTTATTGAGACACTAATAAATGAACTGGCACAAATCTTGTAGTGTTTTATTCAAGCTAACGCAACAGGAGTGGCAACCCATGCACAAAAATTCAGGATTTACGGCTTTTGAACTGGCTCTATCCATGGCAGTCGTCGCGATCATGGCGGCCGTTGTCCTGCCGCCATATACAGAATGGTTGCGGGAGCACCGGCTCAACGGCTCCGTCAACAATCTTCTGGCGGACCTGGAGATGGCCAAAATCAGGGCAATTCGCGAAAACGCCTTTGTGGTCATAGATTTCGAAGCCACGGAGTACACCATTTTTGTCGACAACGGACAACCGGGTGGTGCTGCCGGGGACTGGGACCCGACCGACGAATTAATCATCAAAACCAGGACCCTGCCGTCAGGAGTCGAGTTTGATATGGCGCTTTTAGGTTTTGACAACGAGGCCGACGAACCGACGACAGCAACCCGGTTTAACGGGCGGGGGCTGCCGGATCGCATCACGGCGGCCGAAACCATCACATTGACGAATCAATCTGAGCAGCGTTTGGTTTCGCTGAACCGGCTTGGTTTTATAAGTGTTCAATAATGTTAAAAAATCAAATTGATCGAGCTCATAACCATACTTATGTGAAAAACCAGCAGGGTTTTTCTCTAATTGAGGTCGTGATCGCCATTGCAATTCTGGCCATCGGCATGCTGGCCGCGGCCACCATGCAAATCAACGCGGTTCGCAACACGACCAGCGGAAACATTTTCACCGAGGCCAACATGCTTGCCAAGGGCACAATGGAGCAATTGAAAAACACTCAGGAGCTGACCGACCTGGACGGCGGGGGAGCCATGAACGGGGTTACGGCCGATGGGCAGCCCGGCGGAATTTACAATGTCTCCTGGGTCGTGGTCCCGGTCGGAACCACCGCACGGCGCATCACCTTGACGGTGCAATGGAACCGCCAGGGCGGGGCGCAGCAAATCAGCATTGAAAGCATTACCAGAGGGGGCGGGGTATGAGCGATTTTTCGGCAAATGGGTCTGAACCGGTAAAAGGCGGCGTTTGGAAATTCGGCGCCAGTCAGGGATTTACCCTGGTGGAATTAATGGTCGGACTGGCGATTCTGTCGATCGCTTTCGGAACAATTTATAATACTTTTACGCAACTGAACCGGTCCTATACCACCGAAAGCGTCAAAGCCGGAGTCCAGCAAGGCGCGCGAATTGCTGTAGAATTTATGGTGCAGGATATCCGGCTGGCAGGTCTCGATCCCCTGGGAACCGCCGGCGCCGGTATAGCAGCCGGCGTACCTTTGCCGACCAGCAACTGGATTACGTTTACCTCGGACGCCGACTACGATGGGATCATTAACGCGGCAGTTCCTTTTGAGAGTACCACCTATCGTTTGGATGGCAACGAACTTAAACAAACCAACCACCTGGGCGAGGAAACCATGCTCGACAATGTGACCGGTCTCAGCTTCACATTTCTGGATGCCGATGACGTGGCAACCGTCGTCAATGCTGACATTCGGTCGGTCGTCATTTCGTTAACAATGGAAAGAGGCGCCGGGCGGGAAGGATCGGTGACCCGAACCTATACGACCTTCGTCCGCTGCCGGAATCTATGAAGCTGAGGGAGATATGTACCGAAAAATCAGCCGTATAATTGACAATCAAGATGGATTTGTGCTGGGTGCCGCAATCCTGTTATCTGCAGTTCTGATCCTGGCCGGCGTTTTATCCCTGTGGACATCTACCACCGAGGTGCAGGTGGTGCGCAATGAAGGGTTGATGGTCAGAGAGTTCTACAATGCCGAAGGCGCCGCCATCGATGCCCTGGTGAATTACAATACCGGGACCACCAACTGGCTGACGGATAATTTCATGATGGAGGATCCGACCGTAGCCAACAACACGGTCATCTCGAATGATTCGGAAGGGCAGCAGATCGCCACGGTGGATGCGCGCTGCATCACGTTAAGCGGAATTGACCCGGATTCGAACCTGGAATATCAATTGCCGCTGCAGGCGCACATCGCGCCACCACCGGATGGCTCCGGATACAGCCTGAAGCATTTTGAAGTTCGGCGCTATGGAATTACCGCATCGTCCGCCGACGGCAACAGCCAGGTTCAAGTCGGGGCCTGGAAGGCATTTAACAAGTATTGATACCGGCGCCGGCTTATTGGTCGCAGGATTATGGGATTCGCATTGCAAATAAAAAGGGAGTGTCAATCATGAAAAAATGGGGTGTAGTTATCATGGTGCTGATGATGAGCACGCCGGCCATGTTGTGGGCCGATGATACGGAAATCTATGGAACCGTTACAAATTCCTCGCTGGAGCCCAATGTGATGATAATCTTTGATTCTTCCGGCAGCATGGATACCGCTGATGTTCCGGGCGAATCCTATGATCCGATGGGAGTTTATGCCGGATCTTATACCGATGACGCCGTCTATGTCAGGAGACTCTCAGGCTGGTTCAACTACACCTGGCAGGTGTTCGCTTCAAGCATCAGCGATCTGAACTGCAGCAGTGTATCCGATTTATTGATGGTTCAGGGGTATGCCACGGGACGCATCAACGGCAGCAGTCGCAATTATACCTGCTCCTCCTCCAGGCGATCCCGCAAGACATTGCGACTGGGCAAATATATGAATTACATCGAGTCCGGCGTCGGCGCCACCCGTCGCCGGATCGACGTGGCCAAAGACGTTGTCAAAGATCTCCTCGACCGAACCACAGGGGTTCGTTTCGGCGCCATGCGCTTTAATTACGATGAAGGCGGCGAGGTTATTGCCGAATGCGGCACCGATACGGCAACCCTCAAAAGCCGCATCGATGGCATATCGGCTCAGGGTTGGACACCATTGGCCGAAACCCTGGCGGAAGCCGGGCTCTATTTTGCCGGCATGGACAGCTGGTTTAACGCCGGTACCAGCTACACGTCACCGATGCAGGAGCGTTGTCAGAAAAACTTTGTCATCATCATGACGGACGGGGAGCCCACCCAGGATGTCTCTCCCAAGCTGACCGGGACCAATTACATCAATGGCGATATCATCGGCGATTACGACAACGACGGCAGTGACCCGGGCTCATACGGCAGCAGCGGCTCAGACTACCTGGATGATGTGGCCAAGTATTTGTATGAGAATGACTGTCATCCCACCATGGGAGACGGGACCTCTTTTGACAAGCAGAACATCGTCACCTACACCATCGGCTTTCAGCTGAACCACGCCCTGTTGCAGGACACGGCCAACAACGGCGGGGGCGAATATTTCACGGCCTCCAATTATTCCGAACTGAGCGAAGCTTTCTACCATATCATGGCGAGCATATCCGAAGAAAATGCCGTGTTTGTTGCGCCCGTCGTGCCGATCAGCCGCATGAATCGCGCCTATGCCGGCGATCGAATCTACCTGGGGTTCTTCAAACCGCAGCTCGGCGGCCAATGGGTCGGCAATGTCAAACGCTACACCCTGGATAGTGATGGTGTTCTCTACGATGCCAACGGCGTCGAAGCCACCACGGCCGATGGGTTGATTAAGGACAATGCCCTCTCGTATTGGACCACGTTGGGCAACGACGGCCCGGATGTCGATGCCGGAGGCGCAGCAGAAGTTCTGCAGCTGCTGATCGACGGCGCCGGTACCCGCAACATTTACACCTATACCGGGACCGCGTCCGATCTCACCGACGGCTCCAATGAATTCATCGATACCAACACCGCCCTGACCGGTACGCTTCTCGGCACCGCCAGCGATACGGCACGCCAGAATTTGATCAGCGAGGTTCGCGATTCGTCCTTCGGCGACATTATTCATTCCGAACCCGTAGTTGTTTACTACCCGGATCCCGATGGCATCGAGTCCACCAATGACCAGAAAACCATGATTCTGACCGGATCGAATGACGGGATGCTGCATTGCATCGATGATGACGACGGCAGTGAAGCCTGGGCCTTTATCCCACCGAACCAGTTGAACCGATTGAACCTGTTGACCGACGATGACCACGATTATTTTTTAGACGGTTCCCCGTCGGTTTATCAAGGTGAAAGTCAAACCGTTATGATTATCGGCGAACGGCGCGGTGGAGATCATTACACCGCGCTGGATATAACCTCCCCGACGGCACCCGCCTGGCTGTACAATTTCGGCCCCCATATTCTGGATCCGGATCTTGCCGATGCATCGAATACCTATGAAGTCCTCGGCCAATCCTGGGGCAAACCGCAAAGCGTGACCATCGCCACGAGTTCCGTTGCAACATATACTGACTGTAAACTGAACCTTGTCGCACAAACAGAGGATGTGTTTTTCGTCCCCGGCGGGTATGACAATAACCAGGATCAGGAAACCCCAACGGCCACGGACACGATCGGCCGGGCTTTGTTTGCGGTCAACGTCTCCAGCGGCGCGGTGTCCACTAATTTCAATTTTAACGCTGTCGACAATCCTTCTTTGGGGATGACGCATTCCATCGTCGATATTACCGGCCTGGATCACGACGGCGACGGGATCTACAGCCGGGTGTATGTCGGTGACCTGGGGGGCAATGTTTTCGCCCTTAAAGACGACGAATATGGCTGGGATGCGGCATGCTCTTTTAGTCTATTTCCGGGAGTCGTCGACGGGGTCTGGAGTGCCAGAAAACTATTCAATGCCTCGGCCGATGGTGTCCAGCGTAAAATTTTCTACGCACCGGATGCCGTGGCGGAATCTTACGGCGAGATGATATTTTTCGGCACCGGTGACCGCGCCGATCCGGGCGAGACGGACGTGGTCAACCGGATATATGCCGTCAAAAACAATTGGACGGGATCCACTACGTTGACCGAGGCAAACCTGGTGGATGTCACCGACAACCTGATTCAGCTGGGTACAGAAGCCCAACAAGACAGTGTCGAGGCTGCGCTGGACTCTGCCAGTGGTTGGTACATCCGCCTGGAAAATCCCGGAGAAAAGGTAGTGGCCGCCCCGCGCGTGTTTGACGGTGTCGTGTATTTTACGACGTATACACCTTCTGTTTCAACCGAGATCGATGAGAGCGACCCCTGCGCCGTTTCCACGGTTCGCGGTGTCGGGCGGATGTATGCGGTGGATTACCAAAACGGCGGCGCCGTATTGGAGCTCTCCGATACAACCGAAACCGACGGCTCCGGCGGGATAGTTGATTTGGGAAAACACGACCGCAGCATTTCCATTGGGACTGCAATTCCGTCGGCCCCGGTAATTGCAGTTCTAGCGGGGGGAGCACGGATATTCATCGGCGTTGAAGGCGGCATTGCCAGTCTGCCGACCGCCAACAACCATGACATGCACACTTATTTTTGGAATCAGATATTCTAAACTTGGGGAGGAGTAAATGAACAGCGTAAATCTTAAAAAAAAGCAAAGTGCCGGGATAAAGCAGTTTTCCGGGGTCATCCTTTTAATCTTGGCCATCCAATTGGTTCCCATTCACGGCTGGGCCGATATCGGTCCGATCGACCCGTCGGATTTTGAGTTCAGCGAACCGTTTGAAGTTTCTGCAAGAATCATGGATATCGACTATAGCAACAATATGGTGATAGTGCTCGAATCGAAAGTTTATGTGGTGAACATATTGATTGGGGTGCAAAACCTTAAAACCGTTTTAACCGACGCTGACGGCAAGCCCATTTTGTTCAGTGAACTGAGCCAGGGACAAAAGGTTATGGTGCGCGGGATGAAGCTGCCCGATGGGCGGGTTATTGCCGGAGAACTCGTTCAGCTGTCCCTGAGCACCGGAAATTAAAGCCCCCCGCATTCGAAAATCTTTTGGGTCAGCAACTTCCCACGCCCGCCAGGGGCCGCGCCGGTGCCCTTAGGCTCGATGCCGGCCGGGAATCTGCTGTTATCTCTTTGGGACCGGCCCGCCTTACGCCACCGGAAAACGCTCCCTTGCTGTTATTCCAATCACAAGTATTTTGTCGATTTGAAGCCGCGCATCTTCGACGTTCAAATATTTGACGACGATAAAACACTCGGAAAAAGCGCCCCCTGCGGGCGGCAACAGCGAAGTTCATTGGTTTTAGGTTTTAGGTGTCGGGTTTCGGGTTTCAGGGAAAAGAGGTGGGAAAACCTGACACCTGAACACTGACACCTGTCTACGATCCCGTCTGAAGCGAAGCGTAAGCGGGGAAACCTTCAGTTTCTTGCAACATGTTGTCAGAAAAAAGCCAGGGCTTAAACGCCTAATATGCAGGCACCTTGAAGGCCTGAATACTTTAATATCAAGTTTTCCTGGTTGCGCGGCAAATAAAAAAGGCTTGCAGGATACTCAGCAGCGGCAGCAGAAAAACGTGTGGCGCACCTGGAGCCCCTTTGCCGACGCGGGTGACCGCATGAGCGCCGCGGGGCTGCAGTATCTGGCCCTGCGGATGATGATCCAGTTCGGCGAGTTTTTGTTTCTGCTGCCCATGATCGACGTCCGCTGCGGCCCTATTCCCTGGCGCTACAGCCCACCATCCATCCCCTGCGGCTCAAGACGCCGGTGGACCTGATCGGCAAAAACGGCATCCGCGACGGCATCGAGCGGGGAGAATACGGCGAGGCCCAGGCCTACTGGATCAAAAAGTTGAATGCTGAGCTCAAGGCGGACGTATCGGCCAATTTCGAGCGCATCGAGGCGCGCGCTGGGCACCGGATCAAGGTCTTGCACGGATTCGCAGCACGGGATCCGACCATCGAGAAAATGCAGACCCTCGTCGACGTGTCGAGCATTTTCGGGGATGACGCCATGCCGCGCGTGGCCCGGGCTCTGGGACAAATGCAGGCCCTGGGCCGGTTGTCGGCCGAGGAGTTGAACCAGCTTACAGAGGCCGGAATTAACGCCAGGCGCTACCTGACTGAGGCCTTCGACATGACGCTGGAGGAGCTGCAAAAATCCCAGGTATCCATCGAGCAGATCGTGGATACGATCCGGCAGGGCCTCGATGCCGATAATTCCGGCGTAGCGGCCCGGGCGCAGGAATCCTGGCGCGGCCTGAAGGTGACCTTTTTTTCCTACATAGAAGAGATCGAGCGTAAGGGGATGGATGCCGGCGTCTTTGACGCCATGAAGGCCGGCCTCTCCGACATTAACGAGGCAACGAAAGACTGGCTCGACACCAATCAGGATTTGATCGAACAACAAATGCCGGTCTATTTGGATAAATTCACAGAGGCCGCCGGCAAAACATACGACCGAATCAATAAGATTTACGGTATCTACCAGGCTATCCCTGATGAGGTTCTTGGAGCAGCTGGAGCCGGAATAATCGGCCGGATTTTATTCGGTTCAGGCACCGCCGGCGGGATTGCGGCCGGTGTTCTGGCGCTAAACGAGACCCTGATATCCTTTAATATGGATTTTGCGAGCATGGTCGAATCCTACCAGGCATATCATGAATCCGTCATGAACCTGGTCGACGTTGCCACCGGCAAAAGGGACTGGCGAACGGGAGCCCCGCCGGATCCCCCGGCCCGTCTTAAAATATACTGAAATTTGTCGACCTGGGGTATTATTGATCCAGCGGGTAAAGACCCGAATTTTGTCATTGCCGCGCAGGCGGCAATCCAGCAAAGCACCAGATGCCGAGTAAAGTCTGGCGTGACGGAGTCGGCTATTTAGCCGCCAAGTTAATATTGTCCGGACATGGTGGAGTACGTCAAAGAATCCTGGCGGATATTTATCGCCAATTTAGGCGAGTTGCAACTTAATAGCAGCTATACGCTCTTTTGGTGATGATGAAAATTTACCGCCGACAGGGGGATAAATCCCCCTGTAACCCCTACTCTTTTTCCCTTGTAAAACTATTTTGGATCCAGCCGCCCTGCGTTGCGCTCAGTGCGCTCTTACGCTGCCGGCTGCCGCTTCGGCAGCTGCTCGCTCCCTTTTCTCCACTACGGGCTGAAGTTTGCGCCAAGGGTGCAAGTGATCAAGAGCCAGTGGTAAGAGACCTAAACCACAATACCAGTAGCCCATCTATAAAAATTACCTATCCTTTTCATCCTTTTTTTGGGCAACACTTACCCGTTATCGGAGACAGTGACAAACCAGAACCCTGCTTTACATGCCTT
>Ga0209454_1000127_pt1 | contig 52634 bp, 47 predicted proteins | sample WorMetHERISLAND1_2_FD_187400 | JGI IMG/M metagenome (GOLD analysis project Ga0209454, IMG submission 187400) | Marine gutless worms symbiont microbial communities from Max Planck institute for Marine Microbiology, Germany - Olavius geniculatus... | ecosystem: Host-associated > Annelida >... | reverse complement strand
ATAACCTCCAACAAGCTGAGTCAACATACTATATATAGCTAATTTTTAATTTACTACCACAACATATGGTAGTAGTAAAAGGAATATTAGAGGTTGTTGGACAGGCTGTAAACCCCGCCGCTACATCTATTTAGAGTTTTGCTAATCACTTCCAATCAAATTAATATATTGCAACAACTCTGGAACCGGATTTTGCACCCTAAATAGCTCATAAAGTATTAAGGTGCAACAGCTAAAGCCTATCCGAATTTGAAGTGCGCTTGAAAATATATATGACTATTTAAAAAATTAAGGATGGACGATCTTAGACCGAGGAACTTGTATTGGGCTTCAATCTTGCGGTTGAACCAATCATATTACTTTAGGATTGCCGGCGGCGCCTAAATCGTTTTTGAAGTGGAAAAAGGCCAGATTCAAGAAATCGAATTTTCATGAAATTGAGTTCCTGATACCATCTTTAACCGCTTTCCAATCAAGGAACTTTTCATCTCCTTCTTTTACCTTTTTTTCCCTTTCAGCTAAAATTTCACCGTGCCAGGCAGGTGATGATAGATCCGGAACGTTGCGACAAATGTCATCCCAAAGCAATTCCATTGCCTGAAGTTTTTCGCCGGTTGTCATGTTCTTTAGATTAAATTTCATTGCTGAGCCTCAACCGTTGTTTAGTTCTGCGTTATTGCAGAAAGGGCTTGGCCCATCGTTAACCGATGAAATCAGAGATATTTGGTGGGCACAGCCCACCCTACGATTAATAATTGTAAAGAAATCTGAATCTACGCACGAACCTCCGAATATTCACAGACCCTGCCGATTTTGACCGACTGATCGGTAATCGGCAAGTGAATGATGGCTGCCGCCACACCCAGCAAAATGGCTAACATCCAGACCGTGTCATATGAGTTGACCATGTCGTAGATGCGGCCTCCCAGCCATACTCCCAGGAAACTGCCGATTTGATGACTGAAGAAAACGATGCCGTACAGGGTGGAAAGATAGCGGGCGCCGAATATCTGGGCCACTACTCCGCTGGTCAACGGAACCGTCGCCAGCCAAAGGAAGCCGATGGCGCAGCCGAAAACGACTGCTGAGACGTTGGTAATCGGCAGCACCAGGAACAGCGCAATGACCACCGCACGCGCCAGATAAAGAAAGCTCAGTAGATATTTCTTGCGCAGACGGTCGCCCAGATGGCCGAACAGGAAGGAGCCTAAAATATTGAAAAGGCCGATCATGGCCAGGGCGGTTGCCGCCGCTGCATTCGATACGGAGTTGTCCGACAGAAAGGCCGGCAGATGGGTCGCGATAAAGGCGACATGAAAACCGCAGACGAAAAAACCCGCGGTTAACAGGACGTAGCCGGAGTGGCGGCGGGCGCAGTTCAACACCAGGTTCAGCGGTTGCGCTTTTTCAGTTTCCGGTTGGGAGGGATTGTCATTGGATACAGGGTCCCGGCCGGGAAAGCCCAGGGCCAAGACGGCGGTCAGCCCGACAAACACGGCCAGCACGGCAAACGATGCCTGCCATCCGGCGGTTCCGAGCAGCCATTGGGCACTTGGCACCACCGCGAACATGCCGAAGGATCCCAGGGCCGTTATGATGCCGAACATGGAGCTGCGCTTTTCCGGTGGTATGGCTCGCGCGGCGGCGCCCAGTACCACGACATATGACGTGCAGCCGATGGCGGTACCGGCCAGCAGGCCCAGATTTAAATACAAACCGAGCGGGCTGCCGGTGGCAGACATCAGCAGAAAACTTGCGGCATAGAGCAGACCGCCGCCGAACGCGATTTTGCGGGACCCATATCGGTCGGCCAGGATTCCGATCAGGGGCAGCCCGAAAAGCAGATTTTGCCAGGCGATGGCCAGACTGAAAGTTTCGCGACCCAGACCCAGGTCTAGCGTTATGGGTTGTAAAAAAAGTCCCAAGGATTGGCGGGTGCCCATGCTGATGAAGACCATGGCAGCGCCGCAGGCGATGACAAAAAAGGTGTTCTTTTTAAAATTCTGATTTATATTCATTATCTATTGCCAAAGACAAAACGCGGCGCGTCGGTTGTCGGTCGTGGGTTGTCAGTTGTTCTATCTGCGGCGGGCCTTCGTTCTCATTCGGAATGAATGGTTGTGACGACGGGACCGTGAGACGCCGCTGGTAAATCCACTGAGATATATATTTTGTCAACATAGGCATTCAAAATGCAGCTATCAAGGGTCGCTCACATTGTTCCTGAGGCATGCGGCTGTGAGACAAGGGTCGAACGCCTCGTCAAAAACCGTGCCGAATCCCTATCACTTAATACTAATATGGCAGCAAAAAGACACGAAACCGCAAGATGCTCATCCGGAAGGTCCAAGTTGCCTCAATAATTCCTGTGGGAGCGGCTTGCAGCCGCGATCATCTGATATCGCGGCTGCAAGCCGCTCCCACAAAGGATTTACCTTGTTGTTACCGAATAACCGGAAAAAAATTTAAGGACTTGTAATATCAAGGTTGGGAAAATAGAGAAGAGGTTTATGACCGGGAGTGCAATACATTTGGGGCTTTGGGTCAAAGAGCCAGAACCAGCCGCAGGCCTTCATCGATTCGTTTCATAGTCCCAGCCGGCAGACTGCCGGAACAGTCAGCAAGGAAGTATCTGTCGATTGTGACGACCGGTGATACGTTGGCAACGCTGACTTTGGGCAGTCCCTTCATTTTTTTCGAAAGCATGACATTGCCGGGGAAATCGGCCAAACGCAAATTGGTAGTCAGCGTCACCGTTATTATGGTATTGATAAAGCTTTTATTGAAATCGTTTGACTGGATGATAACCAGAGGCCTTTTATAGCCTGGACCCGAACCAGCCGGCTCTTGGAGTTCCGCCCACCAGATTTCGCCTCGGTGTATCACCATTCTTCCTTTGGCAAAGATTTCAGTTGCATCATGGTGATTGCCGGATCTAGCTCGGATTTTTCTTTGGCGTATATTTTATCTAAAGCCTCAGTCACGGCCTCGTTTTGGTGGGCGCTGATGTAGAGCGCAACAGCCTTGGCATAAAGTTCGCTGCGTGACATCCCGAGTCTTTTGGCAAGCTGATCGGCGGAATGATAGATTTCATCCGGTAGCGAAATAGCGGTTTTCATAATTTTCTAGTAAAACTATGGTTATACTTTTGTCAACAGAAATATATTTTGTCGCGGAAAAACCTGGTCCTCTGGGCCAGTCAGAGACAATCGGCTCTGCCGCGAATCCTGCTGCACGCGGGAACGGAATGCTGGAATACTGGAATGTTGGAATGCTGGGTTTAGTGGAATGGTACCCATTCATTTATCAGGATGGCCCGGATCAGTTCATAAAATCAGAGCGCCATCCGCTTTCGATTCCCAATATTCCATGGTTCCACCATTCCATTATTCCATTCGGAGTCTGAGGTAAACTCCGCCCCTCTGGGGTGAAATCAAAGCCGGGTCTGCCGCGGCTTAGAGCAGCGAAGACGGGTCCTCTGGGCTCGGATTCTTTACCCTGCCGATAAAATCCGGGTCAGAATGATCGTCGCAGGATAAATATACTGTTGTCTATCCTTGACTAATTGCGAGCAGTGAGCTACTGAACCCGTTCCTAACGGAGAAAATAGAACATGCAGCTTTTAAAACACAGATGGAACAAAGAAGCGGGCTACCGTGAAATACTGGTTATCGCCATCCCCTTGATTCTGAGCACGGCCAGCTGGTCGGTGCAGCATTTTGTGGACCGGATGTTTCTGGCGTGGTATTCACCGGAGACCATTGCGGCGGCCATGCCGGCCGGCATGCTCAACTTTACCATGGTCAGCATATTCATGGGCACCGCCGGCTATGTCAGTACCTTTGTGGCCCAATATTACGGCGCCAAACGCTTTCATCGCATCGGACCGGCCCTCTGGCAGGGCGTCTATATGTCCATGATCGGGGGGCTTTTCATCCTGCTTGCCATCCCTTTCGCCGGCCCGGTCTTCAGCCTGGTGGGGCACAGCCCGCAGATTCAGCAGCATGAGGCGGCCTATTTTCGGATTTTGTGCCTGGGCGGCTTTTTTTATATTGCGTCTTTTGCGCTGTCCGGTTTTTACAGCGGCCGGGGCAAAACCTGGCCTGTGATGTGGGTCAATACCCTGACCACGGCGGTCAATCTTGTGCTGGACTATGCGCTGATATTCGGTCGCTGGGGCTTTCCCGAATTGGGGATTGTCGGAGCCGGTATTGCCACGGTGGCTGCCGGGGCCTTCTCTTTTTTTCTGTTTCTGGCTATTTTGGCCGGAGGAGATACAAACCGCACCTATCACACCATCAAAGGCTGGCGTTTTGACCGGGAGCTATTTGCCCGCCTGCTGCGCTACGGGTTTCCATCCGGTGTGCAGTTCTTTCTGGAAATTGCCGGGTTTACCGGATTCGTCCTGGTGGTGGGTCGCCTGGGGACCGCCAGCCTGGCCGCCACGAATATTGCCTTCAACATCAACACCCTGGCCTTTATGCCCATGATCGGATTCGGAATTGCCATCTCCGTGCTGGTCGGCCAGTATCTGGGGTCTGACCGACCCGGGCTGGCCCAGGCGGCCACCTACTCGGGCTTTCACCTGACCCTGGCTTACATGATCGCAATTGCGGCGGCCTACGTGCTGGTTCCGGATATCTTTGTCGCCCCCTTTGCCCATCAGGCGGATCCCCAGAGCTTTGGCGAGATCTACGACTACGCTGTGGTTCTGCTGCGTTTCGTGGCGGTATACTCGCTCTTCGATGCCATGAACATCATTTTTTGCTCGGCCATCAAAGGCGCCGGCGATACCCGCTATGTGATGTTCGTGACCGTGCTGCTTTCCGTTTTCATTTTGATTTTGCCGGTGTATCTCGTGGTGGAAGTGCTGGAATTGGGACTGATGTTGGCCTGGGTGCTGGCTACCGCCTATGTAACCTTGCTCGGCGTGGTTTTTTACCTGCGTTTTCTCGGCGGCAAATGGAAGAATATGCGCGTCATCGAGCAGGAGGTTCCCGTGCCGGTGCCGGCGCCGAAGCCCGGGCCGACCAAACTGGGGCGGGTGTCGAAACTGTAAAAGGAGTTCGGAAGTCGGACCCGTCTTCGCTCTTCGAGCTACGCCGCGGCAAGATGCGGAAGTGGGAAAGAAAGAAGGTGAGAAGGGATAGATGGGCGCTGCGCTTTAAGAGCGTTTCACTTGCAGAGCGCTTCGCTTGAGGTTAATTTTAGGACCGAGGACTGAGTAAAAAAAAAGTCGGAATGCGAAAGTGGGAAGGCGGAAGTGGGAAGTCGGAATGCGGAAGGCGGAAGTTGGAAGGGTTAGATGAGCGCTGCGCTTTAAGAGCGTTTCACTTGAAGAGCGCTTCGCTTGAGGTTAAATTTAGGACCGAGGACTGGGCAAAAAAAGTCGGTAGTCGGAGTCAGATTAATAACCGCTGACGCATTACCTCTCGAATGTTGCGGGGGCCGTCGATGATGCCGTGAATGATAACGACTTTTCCGAGGACCTGATAAATTATCCGATAATTTTTAGTGATAATTTGGCGGCACAGCATTTCGCTTAGTCCCTCAATTTCGGACGGGACATTGCGGCGCTCAGGATTTTGAGACAAGCTGTCGCTGGCCTTAGACAGCTGTTTGTACATACTTTTAGCCGCCTCGGGCCTTCCGGCGGCTTTGATGTACCTGTAAATTTTTAACAAATCCTGCCTGGCACCGGTGGTAAATTCTACGACAAATCTCATTCGGCGAAATCCTTTGAGATCATTTCATCAAGCTCCTTAAATACCTTATCCGCCGGAATAGTATTGCCTTCTTCGTAGTCCTTCTGACCCTGAGCAACCATCTTGAGCAATGCCAAAGCGTCCTGAATCCGTTCGTACTCGGTTATATCCTGTATGACGGCCTTGGCTTCTCCGTTTTGAGTTATAATCATAGTGCCATGCTGTTCATTCAGATCGCGAATCACATCAGCCGCATGGGCTTTAAAATAACTGATTGGTTTGATGGCTTGGCTAAGCTTCATGATCAGGTTCCTTATAAAGTTTAATTTAGACTTAATATGGTCTTTTTAAGGTCTTCTGTCAAGCAGAATTAATAACAATAGGAACTTATGATTATGAAATTATAATTGGCCACGAATACCGGGGGACCGTCAGCCGAGCCGATCAAATCTTTGGTCAGATGATATAGGTTTCTTAACTGTAGCCTGTACTGTTCAGGCCTGCCCTGGCGTGACTTGAATACAAATGTGTGACGTTAAACCGCGTGAACGCAGGATTAAAGGCATACAGGTCTGATCCAGTTCTGAGCCAGTGTTTCAACGTTCAGGGTTGGGAATCCCCCGTATCATTCCCTGCGCTACTGCGAATAATCCGATTTCGCCTGAATCCGTTCTTTGAGCCCCTTGATCAGGGCCGCGCAGACCTGGTTGGCGTCGGCCACCACCGCAACGTCCGCCATTTTCATCATGGTGGCATTGGGGTTTTTATTCACCGCGATGACAAAATCGGCGTCGGCCAGGGCGGCCGTGTGTTGGATGGCACCGCTGATGCCGAATGAGAACAGTATTTGGGGTTTGATGTTTTTGCCGGCCTGCCCGACCAGGGCCTCTTCATCCACCCAGCCGGCATATACGATGGGCCGGGTGGCACCGACTTCGCCGGAAAGCAGTTGGGCCAAATCGAATATTTTTTTGAACTTCAATTTGCTGCCCATCCCGCGCCCGCCGCACACGACGACCTTGGCTTCCTCAAGCCGTTGATCACGCACCGGCCGGCGTTCGTATGCCACCAACCGTAAGCGGTCCTTCGGCAGCTTCTTGGGCATCGGCCGGCGCACGACCTCGCCCTTCAGGGAATTGTCATGGGGGATCTCCTGAAAGGTTCCGGGACGAACCGTGGCCATCTGAGGACGGTGCTCAGGGGTTATGATTTCAGCGATGAGATTGCCGCCAAATGAGGGGGCAATCTGCAGCAGATTGCCGTCGTCAGTCATTTCCAGGCCGATGCAGTCAGCGGTCAGGCCGGTTCCAAGGCGTTTGGCGACCCGGGGGGCGAATTCCTGGCCAAAGGAGGTGGCCCCAATCAGTATAATTTCCGGCTGTTGCTCTTTGGCAAGCCTTTCCATGAGGATCGTGTATTTTTCTACACTGTACTGCTTCAGATCGGCATCATCGATGACGAGGACTTTGTGGGCGCCGTGAGCGATGTATTCAGCCACATATTCGTCAGTTTCGAAACCAAACACCACCGCACAAACCTGCGCATCCAAGGCCGGAGCCAGGTCATTGGCTTTGGCCAACAGCTGCAGGGTTACGCGGTTCTGGAAGTAATTACGATAGTCGGCAAAAACCCAGATGGAACGTTGTGATAGGCTCATAATTTTTTGTCTAGTAAAATAATTTTAATTGGAGTAAGTATTGTAAATTGCGGCAATGGTATAAGGTAAAAAGTTTAAGGTCAAAACTTAAAGGATAAAGGAACAGCAAACCGTAGAACCGCAAAACCTCGCAACTAATTTTTACAATAAGTCGAGCTTTTTGGACATTATCGATGCCTATTTCGCCAAATTGAAGGATTTAGGAATTCAGGAATTGAGGAATTAAAGGATAAAATTAAAAATAGATAGAATTCCTCAAATCCCTAAATCCCTGAATTCCTAAATTCTAAAGCCTCTTCAAATCCTTACCCATGGCACTGCTAATTTTATCCCCGTAATTGTCAAATATCGCACTCACCACATTTTTAGCCGTACCCTTCAATACCACGTTTTTCTTTTCAGCAGTCGGCGAGTATACATTGATAATCCGGGTCGGCGAACCGTTGCGGCCGATCCTGTTTAAATCCACGCCAATAGCGTCGGCATTCAGCGTTTTTATTTCAGGGTGGTCAAAGGCATCGGCCAGGCCTTCCAGGGTCGGGTAGCGGGGCGCATAGGAACGGGTCATGATGGTAACCAGACCGGGCAGCTCCATTTCCATAATTTCAAGAAAGTTGTCGGAGACACGCTGCATGCGGACCGTGCGACCTTCAATTGCAAAATCTTCGACATAGGCGGCTGCTGGAATATCCAATTCTTCAGCCAACTGGGGCCCGACCTGGGCGGTTTCGCTGTCACTGGTATAGCAGCCGCAAAGGACCAGATCGAATTCAGGGCATTGCCTCTCGATGGTTCGCGCCAGGGTATATGATGTAGCGAAGGTGTCGGCTGCAGCAAAGGCGGGATCGGTCAGCAGCAATCCACGATCCGCCCCCACGGCCATGGCTTCATAAAGAACTTCCTCGGCCATGGGAGGCCCCATGGTAATGGCCGTAATTTGCGCCGCCTGCCGGCTTTTTATCTGCAGTGCCGCCTCGAGCGCCTGAGCACACGCCGGGTTCATCATGCCTTCGGCCAATTCGCGTTTCAAAGTTCCGGTTTTCGGGTTCCACGGCAGTTCGGAAACCATAGGTACCTGTTTTATACATACAACTAATTGTAACATTATGGGGCTACCTCTATGTATTGAATACCATTGAAAGCTAGCTGTATTCTGAAATTCCAATTTACAAGCACCAAAAAGTATAAATCCCAAAAAACAAGCACCAAATTACAAATAAATCTCAAATTTCAATATCCAATGACCGAAACCTAACCCGGCAAAGCCGGAATTGAAGATTGAATAATTGGTAATTGGGTCGATAATCAGCTTTTTGAAGATTTATCCGCTTCATTTTTTAAATACTGGGAAATCTCCTTTCGCGATCTCTCATCGCTTTGGGATTTTGAATTTTGGTCATTGTGATTTGTTTGGAATTTGTTATTTGTGATTTGCAATTTTACTATCGGATCTGGACCAAACCTTACCTGCTTAACTTTTACTATGTTAATTGCGACAACACTGACCGCGCAATCACCATCCGCTGCACTTCGCTGGTGCCTTCGTATATTTCGGTGACCTTGGCATCCCGAAAATAGCGCTCCACATCATATTCCTTGCTGTAGCCGTAGCCGCCGTGAACCTGCAGGGCCAGGTTTGTCACGCGGGTGGCAACGGTGCTGCAGTAAAGCTTGGCCATGGCCGCCTCGGCGCCGAAGGGCTGGCCGGCATCCTTGAAGGCGCAGGCCCGGTACAGCAGCAGGCGGGCAGCGTCGATTTCGGTAGCCATATCGGCAATATAGTTCTGGATGGTTTGAAATGATGAAATCGGTTTTTTAAACTGCTGGCGCTCTTTGGAATATTTTACGGCCGCCTCAAAGGCGGCCTGGGCGATTCCCAGGGCCTGGGCCCCAATCCCGATGCGGCCGGTGTCCAGGGCGGTGAGCCCGATCTTCAGCCCATCTCCCGGCCGGCCCAGCATGTGGAACTCCGGCAAGCGCACATCCTCGAAAAATAACGATGATACCTGGTTGGCTCGCATGCCGCACATGTCTTCCAGCTCGCCGACTGAAAATCCCGGCATTCCTTTTTCGACGATGAATACACCGGCCCCGCCGCGCCGGTCATCCAGGTCCATGGCGGCGAAAGTCAGCGCCAGGCTGCAAACACCGCCGTTGGTGACAAATACCTTGGTCCCGTTGACGACATATTCATTGCCTTCATAAACGGCGGTAGTTTCAACGGCTCCGGCGTCGGAGCCGGCATTGGCCTCGGTCAGGCAGAAGGCGCCGATGTATTCGCCGCTGGCCAGCTTGGGCAGAAAACGCTCTTTTTGCGCTGCCGTTCCAAAACAGGCAATGGGGTAGGCCCCCACACTGTTGTGAACCGTGACGCAAAGGCCCACTCCCGCGCACACCCGGGACAGCTCCTCGATGGTAATGGCGTAGCTGATGGCGTCCAGCTCCGCCCCGCCGTATTGTTTGGGCACCTGCAGACCGAAATAGTTCAGGGGGCGCATTTTTTCAACCACTTCCCAGGGAAACCTGGAATCACGATCGATTTCGTGGCTGATCGGCCCCAATTCGGTCTCGGCGAACCTGCGGACGGTTTTGCGAATCGCCTTGTGTTTCATACATGGATTGAAGTCCAAACTATTATTCTCCTGCGTTTTTCAAATCTCAAAGCTTACTTTCTAATTTTTTTAAGGAATCCTTTTTAACACGAAAACACTAAAAATGGAAAACACGAAAAAGTTATTGGTATCTATTCGTGTTTTCGTCATTTCGTGTTTTCGTCATGTCGTGCTTTCGTGATGAGTGTTTTTTAAAACGACTGAGCGACGTGTGGGGTCGTAGCTCGAAGAGCGAAGCCCCAAGCGATTCCATCATTCGTCAATAGACATTCGACATTCGTCATTCACCGAAGTTTCACACGAGCGGCGGCCTCGATTCGGCTGAGCTCGTCGCAGGCCGGCTAAAGGACAGCCGGTCTGATCGGATAAGAAACTTCCAAAAGCAAATTTTAGATTTTGGAATGCGGATTTTGGATTTAAGGTATTCTGTCCATTTTAAAACGACTGAGCGACACGCGGCGCAAGCGCCTGCGCTGCGTGAGCGATTCCACCATTCGTCATTAGTCATTCGACATTCGTCATTTTATGTAGTTTCAAAAGAGAATATGGAACCCTAGTACCCTGACACCTGAAACCTGACACCTGAAACCTACTTTTTAGATCTTCAATTTTTCAACAGTGCTGTTTGATCAAGTTAATCCGCCAAAACATCCTTCAAAGCGTTGACCACGAAGTCGATATCTTCCCTGGATATCACCAGCGGCGGCAGCAGCCGGATAACTGTGGCGCCTGCCAGAAGAACAATAACCCCCCGGTCCATGAGCTTTTGGACATAGGGACCGGCTTTTTCCTTTAACTCGACACCGATCATCAGGCCCAGGCCCCGGACTTCCCGGATCCTGCGGCTCTCGATGGTTCGCAGGCGCTCCCGGAAATATGCTCCCAGGGTTTTGGCGTTTTCCACCAGGCCTTCATTTTCGATGACCCCGATGGTCGCCAGGGCGGCGGCACAGGCCGTGGGATTGCCGCCGAAAGTGGAGGTATGGCTTTTGAGCGGCACTTGCACCCGGTCGCTGCACAGCACGGCTCCCATCGGAAGGCCGCCGGCCAGGGACTTGGCCAGGCACAGCAGATCGGGAACGTTAAACTGCTCACAGGCAAACATGGTTCCCGTGCGACCAAAGCCGGTTTGCACTTCGTCCATGATCAACAGAATATTGCGGTCGTCGCATAGTTGTCGAACCTTCTCGAAAAATTGCCGGTCACCGACCCGTACCCCGCCTTCGCCCTGAACCGGTTCGAGCAATACGGCCGCAGTTTGCTCGCCGACGGCGGCCTCCAGCTTTTCAAATTTGTTGTAAGGTACGTGTCTGACGCCCGGCAGCATCGGGGCAAAGGGCTTCTGGTATTCCGGGCCCCAGGTGGCGGCCAGGGCTCCCATAGTCTTACCGTGAAAACCGCGCATGCAGGCGATGATTTCCGGTTTGCCGGTGCTGGAGCGGGCGAATTTGAGCGCCGCTTCATTGGCCTCTGCGCCGGAATTGCAGAAAAACACCCGGTTCAGGTCACCGGGCGCCAGTTCAGCCAGCTTTTCGGCCAGACGGGCACGCACCGGGTTATAGAACATACTGTAGCAATTGCCCAGGGCCAGGTATTGCTCATACATGGCTTTGGCCACGGTCGCATGGCCGTGGCCGATGTTTGAAACGCCCACATTGGAAGCACAGTCAATGTACTCACGGTCCTGATCATCGAACAATCGGGCGCCCTTGCCCCTCGCCAGGACCACGTCCCGGCGCGGATACACGGCCAGTTCGTATGTTTGTTCCAGCTTCCTGATGCTCATTCGATCACCGTTCCTTTGCCGGCCAGCGCATCCTTAACCGGGTGGGCGCTGCGGCCGTCGCTGATGATTACCTTCGAGGCGCCATGCTCAAAAAGCTTGCGAAAGGCCAGCATCTTGCGTTTCATGCGACCTTCTACCTGCTGCTCCCGGGCCTCGAGCTGGACTGAGGGGATGTGTATAATCAGCGAGCCGGGGTCATCCTGGTTTTCCAAAAATCCGGCAGCTTCAATCAAGTTGATCACCGTATCCGCCTCGAGAGCTTGCTGCAGCACCCGGACCACGTCGTCGTTTTCCGTATTGATGGCCGCGTTGACTTCGTCGATGATCGGGACCGTCAATACCGGGACATATCCATTGTCCAGCAGCAAGTGCAGGAGCTGGGCGTTGACCGTCTGCGGCTTACCGGAAAAATCCCTGACGATTTTCAATTTTTTGCCCTGGTAGACCCGAATGCCCTTGTTGCGCTTGCCCTGGACAATTTTACCGTCAAGGCCACTGAGTCCTACGGCATTGATTCCATGCTGCTGGCATAGCTCGACAATGCGCTTGTTGCGCAGCCCGGCATAGGCCATCATCATGACGTCCAGCAGCTTTTCGTCGGAATACACACTGGTGTAGCCCTTGACCGAGGTGAGCACCTGCTTGGGCTGTCCCAGATCTTCGGCCAATTTATCCCGCAGCGCATTGGCGCCGTGCACGATGACATAGGGCTCAGCCAGACCGGCCAGGTCCTCGATAATGCCCGGAATATTGATTGCGGCGCCGCCGCCGATTTTAACGATAATCATTACCAAACCCTATCCCGGACAAGCCGGAATTGAAAATTGAAGATTGAAAATTGAAGATTTATGGTATCGCTTCGCTCTGTCTTTTACATTACAATCAATCTTTTAACTCTTATCCTATCTAAAAAGTTGATGCTTATACATTTCCGCATATACGACTGTATACCAGAGGTTTACAAAGAAACTGAAAAAAATCTTACCCTTTTTGCGAAAAGTTAAATTGAGAACTGTCTAACTGAGTCATTGGCAATTTTTTGCCAGTTTTTTTCACCAGGGTAGGGCGCGGAGCAGATGACCAACTCCCTGCCCGGCCGGTATCGCATGGTGAAGTACTCCTCGTCCCCGGTAAAATAGCTGGATACGAATATTCCCTGTTCATTGACCATGATGATGTTCATGCCTCTGATGAAGCGGGTTCGTTTACGGATAATCCCGACGGCTTTGACCAGAGCCTGGCGGGTGTCCCCCCTGTCAAAACGCCGGATGTAGTTGAATATCTTTTCGGCCCCGATGCGGCCCTGTTCCCGGATCTTGACCCCGCGCAGTTCGCCGTTGAAGATATAAACGCTGCGGCCATCGAAAAAAGGCATATTATTTTCAATAACGATGTCTTTATCTTCAAAGGCGCTGCGGGCATGAACCACCAGCAGCCGGGTTTCGTTGAACTGGCCGAAATCATCCAGCCACACGGGGTTGATGTTCTTGTAAAATTGCCAGGTACCGGACGCATCCAGATAGGCGCACCCCCAGCCGTGCCCCTGGTATTCCTTGCTGTTTCTGGCAATTTCAGCAAATTGCTCCAGATGGGGGGTGATGGCGAACGGTGTATCGGATTTTATGGTTAATAGACGACACATGTGGAATGACTAATGACAAATGACTAATGACAAATTAAAGATGTTTTCCATTTAATATTATTTCAATTTGCTGATCACTTATTTGTATTTTTAGACAATATAAAATAGATAGAATGCCTTCATTTTTCATTATTCATTATTCATTTCTCATTTCCTACACCGGGTGCAATCCGGCAAATTCCAGCCCTTGGGTTTCCTCGAAACCGCACATGACGTTCATGGCGTGGACGGCCTGGCCGGCGGCGCCTTTCATGAGATTGTCGATGGCGGAGATGACCACCAGGCGCGTGCCCGACAGCTCGAAACCGATGTCGCAGTAATTGGAGCCCGCCAGAATCTTGGGTTCGGGGTAGCGATAGATGCCCTGTCTTTCCTTGACGATTCGAATGAACGGCTCCTGACCGTAAACCTTGCGGTAGGTCTGCCAGATGTCTTTTTCGGTGGTGCCCGGTTTGACAAACAGATGGGCGGTTACCAGGATGCCCCGGACCATTTCAATGGAGGTGGCTGAAAAATGGACCGAATTGCCCAGTTCCTGCTCCATTTCGGCAATGTGGCGATGACCGGTGGGTTTGTACGAGCGAACACAGCCGCTTCTTTCCGGATGGTGGGACGCTTCGCTGGCGCTGTTGCCGCCTTCCGAACTTCCGCACTTGGCTTCAGCCACCACGGGTTTGGAAGTGTCCACGACCTGCTGCTTGAAAAGCGGATACAGCGGCAAAATAGTGGCCGTGGCATTGCACCCGGCGCCGCTGATATATTTGGCCCCCTGCATTTCCCGGCGGTGCAGTTCCACATTGCCGTAAACAAACTCTTCCAGGACCGCCGGCTGGGTGTGTTCCACGCCATACCAGCGGTCGTAGGCCGCGGGATCCTTGAGCCTGAAATCCGCCGAAAGATCGATGATCCGGTCGGCCAGTGATTTGAATTCATCAAATTTCTGCATGCAGCGCGTATGGGGCAGCGCGGTAAACAGCAGGTCCGTATTTTCGAGATCCTGCACACTGCTGAATTTAAGGGTGGTCCGCTTGCGCAGATTGGGATGCAGGCGGGTGACGGGCTTGCCCACAAATCTTTCCGAGGTGCACTGCTGAATTTCCACCTGCGGGTGCTGGAGAAGCAGGCGCAGCAGTTCACCGCCGCCGTAGCCGGATGCCCCGACAATACTTGCTTTCATTTGCGTCCTGCCTCCAGTACATAGTCGACGATTTTGGCCGGGATATCGACGCCGGTCACATCGATGCTGTTTCTGAACTCCATGGTATAGTTGACCTCATTGATGGAATAGCCCTGGTCCGTCTCAAAAACATCGGCGGCAACAACTCCCCCGCCGCAGGCTTTGGCCGCCCGCACCGAGATGTCGTGCAGTTCCCGGGTGACCGGGCAGTTGGTGGTCGTGCCTCCCCGGGCCGTGTTCGTGATCCAGTGATCGGCGTGGCGGTAAATAGCGGCAATACACTCATCGCCCACCACGAAGCTGCGGATGTCCTTGCCTTTTTTTTCCACATATTCCTGGATATAGAAAATGGAGTGGTGATAGCTGCCCAGGATCTGTTTGTGCTCCAGAATGGCCTCGGCCGCATCCCGGTCGTTGACCTTGGATATCAGCCGGCCCCAGGATCCGGTGGTGGGCTTGATGACACAGGGGTATCCCAATTCGTCCATCGCCTCGAGGGCGGATTCGGGGGTAAACGCCAGGAAACAGCGGGGCGTCGCCACGCCGGCTTTGATTAGCGCCTGGGTGGTCAGAAATTTGCTGCCGCAGACTTCGGCCACCTCGGGGGCGTTGACGGTCGGCACCCCATGATCACTGAAAATTTTCATGGCGTGCAGAGCCCGGGAGTGATTGACACAGCGTTCGACGACCACGTCGATGTCGAAGGCGTTTTGGTGCAGATCGAAAAATTGCTGCCGGTCGTCAATTTTGATTAATTCCACCCCGTCGCGACGCCTGAATTCCTGCAGCAGGAGTTTTTCCTCTTTTCGAATGATTGAATGTAAAAAACCGACTTTCATGTTGTATATCCTGGTCCGGCAAGCCGGAATTGAAAATTGATAATTGATTATTGAAGATTTGTGGCATTCTATCTATTTTATTTCAGAGCCGTTGTCAAAACAGCTATAATACTCAATACCGAATACCGGTCTCGTTGATTCTCAATCCGCAATCCGCATTCCGAAATCCGCAATCAAAATATCTCCACCACTCCATTTTTTTTCGGTTGTTACTCGCCCCAGTCTTCTTCTTCCTGGGGGGCTTCCTGGAGACTGTCTTTGCCGGTTACTTCAAGCTCCGATCCGCAGTCGTCACAGGCAATGATTTCCCCTTCTTCAGCATCGGCCTCCAGGGTAATATCGGCTCCGCATACAGGACATTCTGCCATGTTTCTCACCTCCGTTAATTTATTTTCCCGCCCCAAGGCGCAGATTAAAAAGCGGTATAATAGGGCAAAGCTACGCTTTTGTCAAAAATAATTTGTCCGGTGAAAATTACCTGGGTTTAGAGGTAATTTTCACCGGACAAATTAACGAATATAAAAAAGGCGCATCGAAACTTAGTTAATCCGTTGACCAGCGATTGACCATCAAGCTTTATCCCGGTGCAATGCAAGGTATATTTCGAAATATTCGAAAAACTCAGATTAACTAAGTTTCGGTGCGCCTTTTTTCCTCGCTGCGGATTTCCCGGCGCAGCAGTTTGCCCACTTTGGACTTGGGCAGCATGTCGCGAAATTCGATATAGTGGGGAACCTTGTAGGATACCAGGGTGCGGCGGCACCATTTGATCAAATCGTAGCCGGTGATGCCTTTGATATCTTCTTTAAGCACGACATAGGCCTTGATGCGCTCGCCGACTTTTTCATCCGGAATGCCCACGGCACAGGAAGCGATCACAGCCGGATGCTCCTGGAGGGTGGATTCGATTTCCGAGGCCGATACCCGGTAACCCTTGTGCTTGATGGTGTCCACCGTGCGGTCTACGAAAAAGAGATTGCCGTCTTCATCCATGGACATAATGTCGGCGGTGCGGTAGTAGGTGTCGCCTTCGAGCTCGACGAAGGATTCAGCCGTTTCCTCGGGCTTGTTCAGGTAGCTGGTGACCATGTGCTCGGATGAGACCAGTAACTCACCGGGATTGCCGGGCGCCACCGGCTCCAGGGAGGCCGGATCAACGAGTTTGACTTTTTTGCTGGCCACGATGCGGCCGACACTTCTGGGCGGATTGTCTCTGGTCGTCGGACACATGGAAACACCGCCGCAGGTCTCGGTGGCACCGTATCCCTGGTAGATGGGGATGCCGAATTTTTCCTGCCAGCGCTTGCTCACTTCGATCGGCAGCACATCTCCGCCGCTGAAACAATATTTCAGCGAACTCAAATCATATTGTTCCAGACGGACATGCTCCAATATCATGCGGTACAGGGCGGGCACACCGATCATGGTTTTCGCTTGGGCACGTTGAATGGAATCGAAGGTGGCATCGATGTTGATGCGCGGCTGCAGAATCAAACTGCCGCCCGTCAGCAGCGTAGCCAGGCTGCAGGTTTGCCCCAGAATGTGAAATAAGGGGGCGTTGCCCATGATCACGTTGTCTTCGACCGGAATCAGCGGCTCACTCATGCGGATCTGCTCGTCGGCCGAGACCAGAAATAAATCATGGGTGAAGGGCACGCCTTTGGGGAATTTGGTGGTGCCGCCGGTGTACAGGATTTCAGCCGGGGCTTGCCCCCCGGCGCCATTGCCGCTATTTTGCGGGCTTGGATTGCGGTGCTGCGCCAGCAGCTTGCGCAGGGAGAAGGTCCGGGAGTCGAGCAGGTATTTGCCCCGGGGAATAATGTCAAACAACAAGCCGAAATAGCGTTTCCACCAGGGCAGCAAATCGGCAACATTGGATACGATCACCCGTTTCAGTCCGGTTTTGGCCAGCACACTCGTCACGTATCCGAAGTTCGTATCGGCGCAGATGATGGTTTCAGCCCGGCTGTCTTCGGTAATATATGCCAGGTCGTGAGGGGTGTAAATCGGTGTGATCGGAACACAAACCGCCCCGATTTTCTGGATGCCCAGCCAGGTGACCACCCAGTGGATGCTGTTGGGGATATACAGCATCACTTTTTGGCCCGCTGTGACGCCCATGTCCGCCAGGGCGGCGGCAAAACTGTCGGCCAATGACCGGATGTTGTTGTATGAGTACCGGGTTCCCAGGTAAAATACGGCAGTGTGATCACCTCGTCGTTGGGCGACAGCTGCAAAATTGTCATAGATGCTTTTTGATAAATCCATTAGTTCAATCCACAGGCTACGCAGATTAAATAAATTGAATATTGAATATTGAAGATTGATTATTTGTGGTATCGCTTGGGGCTTCGCTCTTCGAGCTACGACCCCACAAGCCACTCTGTCTTTTTAAAACGATAGCGTTCCTTCAATCCCTGAATCTCTCAATTCCCCAATTCCTCAATTCCTGAATTCCTCAATCCCTTAATCCCTCAATCTCTATATTCCAAAATAGGCCGATTTGATCTCGGGGTTGTCCATCAGCTCCTTACCGGTGCCGTACATGGCCAGCATGCCGTTTTCCACAACATAGCCCCTGTCGATTAATGGCAATACGGGCCTTGCAAACTGCTCGCTCAGCAGCACCGTAATTCCGGAAGTTTCCCTCAGCCGCACGATGGCTTCAATCACCGCCTGCTGCATCATGGGGCTCAATCCCAAAAGGGGCTCGTCTAAAAGGAGCAGTTGGGGCCTGACCACCAGGGCCATGCCGATGGCCAGCATCTGCTGCTCGCCGCCGCTCATAAAGCCCGCCTTGCGTGTCTTCAGATTTTTCAGCGCCGGGAATAGTTCAAACACATATTCGATAGCTTCCCGCACTTCGGATCGTTTTTTCAGGTACCCGGCGATTTTCAGATTCTCCAGCACCGAGCTTTCCGGAAATACAGGATGTCGTTCCCTGGATAGGACGATACCCTGTTTTACGCGTTCGCTGGGTTTGGTTTCGGTGATTTCCCGGCCCTTGTATATTATGCTGCCGTAGACCGTGATGCGTTCGCCGCCGCGCCGTTTCTCCTTAATGCGCATATCGATGATCAAGCCGGACAGGGCATTCATGAGAGTGGTTTTGCCGGCACTGTTGGAGCCGATCACACCCACAAACTCACCCTCAGCGACCTCCAGCGTCAGATCATTGATGGCCAGGGCGTTTTCGAAAAAAACCATTAAATTGTTCACTTGGAGCATATTAATTCTCGAAATTTGAAGTAGTAGAATACACTTCTTTTTTCATTTTTGCTGGTTGAAAAATACGAAATCCGAATTTCGAAACTCGAAACAAATCCGAATACCAAATGAAAAAAATCCTAAACAATATCATTTGAGCATTTCGATTTTTCCTAAAAAGGTTTTCACTCTTTTGGTCATTAGAATTTATGGTTTTAGAAATTGTTTCGTATTTCTTATTTCGTACTTCGAATTTACAAAATGCGTATATGCATTCAAATTAATTTAAGGAACTAAGCTGTTATACTTCACTACCTAGATATGCCTTCCTCACCGCATCGCTTTCCATGACTTCCTTGGCCTGGCCTTCGGCGATTTTTTCACCATAATTGAGAACCAGGACCCGGTCGGCGATCCGAAACAGCTCCTTGAGCCGGTGCTCGATCATGATAATGGTTTTGCCTTCCTGGCGGAGTTTTTCGATAATCGGCACGATGCCGGCGACTTCCGCCAGGCTGAGGCCCGAAAACAATTCATCGAGCAGGATCAAATCCGGCTGCAGGGCGATGGCTTTGGCGAGTTCCAGGCGTTTCAGGTAGCCCTGGGGCAGCACACTGGCGCTTTTATAAGCTACAAAAGCGTCACGCTCGAAACCGACTTCTTCCAACAGATCCAAAGCCACGGCATCGCGGTCGCCGTATTTGCCGCCCACCAGTTGTTTGACCCTGGGTGAATACAGGGGGATGATCATGTTTTTGTAGGCCGGCAGCTGATAAAATGGCTTCACCATTTGAAATGTCCGGGCAATTCCCCGGCGCACGACTTTATAGGGCGCCATGCCCGTAATATCTTTACCCTGAAATTCGATGCTGCCCTGGGACGGTTTGACAAATCCCGTAATCAGGTTGACAGCCGTGGTTTTGCCGGAACCGTTGGGTCCGATCAGCCCTAGCAATTCGCCTTTTTGCAATTCAAAGCTGAGACCGGCAATGGCCTGAACCCCACCGAAATTTTTGCTGAGATCTTCTATTCTAAGTAGTGGCGCCGCCCCCATTACTCCACCTCCACCCATCTTTCGAATTGATGGTACTTGCGTTGAACATAATGGAAAAGTCCCTCCGGCAACGCGACAATAAAAACGACCAGAAACAACCCGTAAAACACGATTCTCAGCCCGCCAATGCCGCGCAGGAGTTCGGACAGCGGCACCAGAATAAAAGCCCCCAGGGTCGCACCGGCCAGGGTGCCCGGTCCACCGACGACGGCCGCTGCAATGGGCAGAATGGAATAGTCCAGCGCAAATACCGGCATGCCGACAAACATATAAACGTGGGTTAAAAAGGCGCCGGTGAAGGCGCCGATGCAGCTGGCAATAAAGAGAGCTTGTATTTTAAACCAGTAAATGTTGATGCCGGCATTCATCACCGAGCGGTCATTGTCATTGATGCCTTTCAGGACCAGACCGTAGTCCGACCCCATCATGCGCCTGAAGCCGAACAGCGCGGCGGTCAATACGCCCATAATCAGGTAGAGTTCCACCCAGCGTGACGGCAGGGCCGCGATACCGCTGAGCCCCTCGGTCCCGCCGAATATCTTGGTGGCTTCGATAATACGTACGAGCATCAGGGGAATGATCAGCGTCACCATGGAAAAGTATATGCCGCGCAGCCTGAGCACCGGCAGCAGGAAAACCGTACAGATGATCCCGCCGATGACGCTGGCCAGGGGGATGGCGATCAGGGGATGCCACCCCAGGTAGTAATTAATGGTGCCCGAGGCATACGCACCCATGCCGAAGAATAGCGCCTGCCCCAAAGAGATCATCCCGGTTTGGGCCAGAATGTCCCAGCTGATGGCCAATAAGGCAAACACGGCCACCGAAAGCAGGACTTTTTGCCAATAGATGCCCAGAATCAGGGGCAGTAAAATAAAGGCGCAAATCGGCACCCAGCGCGGGGCCGCCAGGTAAAGCATCTCACGCCAGGAGCTCAAGGCGAATATGTCTCCCGATCGAGCCTTGATCCCTCTGTCGATTCGTTCTTTGCGTTTCTTCATAATTAATCCGCCCTGAAAATTAGCCTATTCAGGGTTATCGATAGTTTTTGAAACTTTTAGCTACCTATTCGAATTGCGCGCTGGCGTATTAATTATATAATGCTGCGCATATTCTATATCGTTTAATATCAACTTCCCAGCCCCTCGCGCCATGCCCTCTGCGCTATGCGCTATGCTCTCTGCGCTATGCGCTATGCGCCATGCACCATGCCCCCTGCTCTCTGCTCCAACAATCCGCAATCCGCAATCCAAAATCCGCAATCGCTAGATTCTTTCCTCCAATTCCTTCTGCTGGCCGAACAGGCCGGAGGGCTTGACGATCAGCACGATCAGGATGGCTGCCAGGCTGACAATCATGGTCCAATGGGAACTGATGTAAGCATCGGTAAAGCGCTCGGCAAAACCGATGATGAAACTGGCGACGATGACACCTCCGGTGCTGCCCAGTCCGCCAATGATACAGACCGCCAGGGCCTTGATCAACACCTCGTATCCCTCGCCGGGTGAAATGCTGCCCAGGGGGATAATAATGGTGGCGGCGACGGCCGCCAAACCGGCGCCGAAAGACACCGCCAGGGTGGCAATCCAGTCCGAGTCAATGCCGAGACTGAGGGCGGTGCGTTCGTCCTGGGCTATCCCCCTGAAGGCCAGTCCCAGGGGCGTGTGATGGGTAAAAAACCACAGTCCGATTATCAGAAGCACACCGAAGACGACAATCAGGATGCGCTGCATGTCCACGTAAGCGCCCAATATGAAAAAACTCTGATCGATAAAAACCGGCAGGGTGTATTCAAAGCCGACAAATCCCAGGTAGCGGAAAAGCTCGAGAATTGCCAAACCGATGCCGAAGGTGGCGATGACTTCGGACAGGGCTTGTCCGCGGACTCTTTGAAGCACAAAGCGATACATGAGCGCACCCAGTGCGGCCGTCAACAAAATGGAGAGCCCGGCCGCTAGAAAATAAGGAAGCTTTAACAGGTTCAACAGCATCCAGCTGACGTAGGCCGAGAATATGTACAAGGAGCCGTAAGCAAAATTGGCCACCCCGCTGATGCCGAATGTTAAATTGAAGCCGATGGCCATCAGTGCCAGGATAACGCTGTTGATCAATGCATATACCAGGGTGCCTAGGAACATATGTTTAACTCGCTAACGATGCTATTAAATCTTACTCGATGAAGTTTTAGCTGATTATCAAATGCAAAGGGAGTGCTGGAGCCAAAATGATTTCGGATTTCAGATTTCGGATTGCGGATTTTAAACATAGGTATTAAATCAAATCATCCGATTAACATTTTGATTCTAATTCAATGCTTCACATGTAAAAAGGGAGCATTGAAGTGCTGGATTTTTTGTGATTTTAGAATTGGGATTCTGGGTATTGGATTTATCTTAATATATGAAAAATCCCTGTATACTGTTTATCAATCCGCAATCCAAGATCTAAAATCCAAAATCAGCCCAACTCTATTACTCCAATACTCCCTACTAATAAAAAATTGATTTTCAATCAGATATTAAGCAAATTATTCAAGACCTTGGTTTAAATACGCTATTTAAGCGACGTCAGCCCCGGCGGAAGTTGAATTTTGGCTTCTGCGATGGATTCGGGAAACACGATCTTGCGTTTTCCGTCTTCGGTCCACTGAAAGACAGCCGCCACGGCATTTTCTTTGGGATCATTGCCATAAACCACCTGGTTGCCCTGGTCATATTTGATGCGGCCCATGACACCCATTCGATCGGTTTTTTGAAGCTCGGCGACGATGGCATCCGGATCCAGGCTGTTGGCCCGTTCGATGGCTTCGGCCAGGATATAAACCGACTCGTAGGCCGGGGCGGGGCCGTGACCGGCCTGCAGCGCCTTGCCGTAGGATTTCTGGTATTTTTGGTAAAACTCGACCGATGCCGGCACTTTGGGCGAAGCGATGGCGCTGCCCAATTCGAAAATACTGTTCATGGCACCACCGATTTTACCATCGAATGTTTCCCAGGCATTGGAGCCCGCCAGGGGCGAAATAAAGCCTGCCAGCAGGGCCGGAACTTTCATTGCTTTCCATTGCTTGACCAGGATGCCGCTTTGGGGCATGTCGAAGATCGGCATAATCACCTGAGCGCCCTTGGCCCGCGCTTTCATCAGAGCCGATGAAAAATCAGAGGTTCCCGTGGGATAAGCCTCGACTCCCAGCACTTCCCAGCCGGCTTTGTCGAAATACATTTTCTTGACGAATCCGGCGGTGGCCCGGGCCCAGGCCACATCCTGATGCATCACGTAAACCTTGTTGAAGCCGAACTCCTTGTTGATCAAGGCCATGTTGCCTGCCAGATATTTTACGAGATGAACTGCATTCAGGCAGGTGCGAAAAATATATTTATATTTTTCCGGGTCTGATTTGAGTTTTTTCTCCGATCCCGGGCTCATGGCGATCGTTCCCAACATGGGCATCTTATACTTGGCAATGATGTCCATCCCGGCAATCAGCGCTTCCGAGCGAAAGGGTCCGACCACGATGGCGGCCGGCTTCTGCTCCAGGATAATTTTTTCGAGACCCAGCAGGGCTTCAGGCACCGGCACTCCCGGCGCGGCATCGCGCAGATCGGCGGCAACTACTTTCAGAGGCCGCTTGGTGCCTCCAACCATCACACCACCTTTGGCATTGATTTCACTGACGGCCATCTGAACCACTTTATGGGCTTCCTTGCCTTCCAAAAATCCCAGTGATGTCGGCACGCCGATTACAATGGGTTCAGCGGCATAGGCAGCCGGTCCGCCGACTAAGCATACGAATCCAATGAATAAAACAAATCCAAATAGCAATGATCTACGTTTCATGGTTTCCTCCTCTGGTATTAGATTTTCCTGTCATGCAATGAAGACCTACGGTGTCACTATTTCGAAACTATAGCCGAAAAAAGGTAAATCCAAGGTTTCAAGAACCTACTAAATGTCTCGAACCTGGAGTACTGGAGTGCTGGAGTATTGGGGTATCAAAAGAAAACTTCCAACCTTCAAGCATCAATCCAGCACTCCAGTACTCCAACACTCCGAAATTGTAAAACAATTACAGGCCCATCCGGATTACCTTATTTCTGATCATAGATCCGAATTATTTGGGAGCCGACTACTATATTGCCATATTGAAAACCTGGCCTTTGGGCCAGGTTGCAGGCAGCAGCCGGAGGTGTCAGCGTTCGGAACGGCCTTTGGGGCTTCATGGCCGTTGTCGGCGTTTTGAATAGGATTTAGCAACTTAGGTTCATATTTAAATTAGAGTCCTTTTCAAATAGCTATATAGTAGCTACATTAAGCCGGGGTCGAAGTCAAGGAAATTTTAGCGCATTGGTTCTCACCATTGGACTTCGTAATTCGTTCATTATAATGAACAATTAGATGTGTTCGTTAAATTTGGTGATTCGATAAAAACCTTTTATTACATATATATCTTAAATTTTACTTGACAAAACTTCCGTTGCTGATAAAATTTGCGCAAAATTTGTTCATCTTGATGAACAACTTAAATTGAGGGGGTATTCAATGAAAATACAAGTAGAATCTATCGGTTTGCCGACCCTTTCGAAGTTGATCGGCAGAATTTCCCAAGTTGAGATGGCCGATGGCACCGTAGCGGATCTGGTAGCCCTCATTGTCGGTCGATTCGGCAAGCCGGCCGGCCGAATTCTACTGGATTCAAAAGGGCAGTTGGATCTATCGATTCAGGTGATGGTCAACGATGAGAGCTTTTTGCCGCGTGACGAGTATTCCCGGCGCTTGCTCAAAGACGGCGATATCGTGAAGCTGATGCTGTTGGTGGGAGGTGGCTAATTTTATTGTCCACAGATGCAATAAAACAGGGTCATTGAATTCTGAGTACAGTTGCGGCCGTGATGAAGAAAATTCCAAACAACAAATAACAAATCTCAAATAATATCCAAATTCGAAATTCCAAACCATCCTGCTTAACTTATCAGAAAGGTATCAATAAGTTTGGGATTTCAGTCATTGGATTTTGGGATTTATTTGGAATTTGGTGCTTGATATTTGGAAATTTAATACCGGCTGTTCTCCATAAAACTAAAAAACCAAGGCCAAACCTTATGTCTTATTTTCAAGTCAATAAAAATTGCAACGGTTGTTTATCCTGCGTTGAAAATTGTCCGGCTTCGGCCCTGGATTACGTCGACCGGGACGGTCGACGAACGCTTAGGCACAATATGACCAAATGCGCCCGCTGTGGACAGTGCTGGCGGGTGTGTCCCGAGACGGCCATCGAATTTCAGCATCTGCTGGTCGGGCAGTGGGATGAGGTGGCCACATTGAAATTAATTCATTGCCGGGTCTGCGGGGAGCCGCTTCATTCGACCCTTCATGAGCAGAATTTAGCCGGCCAATTGAATTCAGATATCGAGGCACTCTGTCCGCAGCATCGTCAGAAGCAGGCCGCCGCGCGATTGCCGCTGGCTGCTGCACAGAGGATCGGCAAGAAATCGGGGGGCAAATGATCGTCGGAGATTTGAAGCCACTGGCAGAAATCGTTTCTGCCATCAAAGAATATAAACAGGTGTTGGTTTTGGGCTGCGGCAGTTGCGTCACTGTCTGTTTGTCCGGCGGGGAGAAAGAGGCCGAGCAGCTGTCCAGCGAACTTTCCAAAGTCAGGCATTATGATGGCGGAACGCCACCGAATTTCGAGGTCGGCTGTATCCTCAGGCAGTGCGAGCAGGATCTGGTGGTCGACTATCATCCAATACCGGAAGGAACGGATGCCATCCTGTCCCTTGCCTGTGGCTGCGGAGTGCAGACCCTGGCGGACGCCTTTGATCCGCTGCCGGTGATTCCGGCCCTCAATACCACTTTTTACGGGGCTTCGGCCAAGCCGGGGGTTTGGGCCGAAATGTGCCGGGGCTGCGGCGACTGCGTGCTGACGCATACCGGTGGAATCTGTCCCATCGCCCGCTGTGCCAAGGGCCTGTTCAACGGCCCCTGCGGGGGCTCCCACAATGGCAGCTGCGAGGTAGGGCTGGACACCCCCTGCGCCTGGGCCATGATTTATTTCCGGCTCAAACGGCAAAATAAATTACACCTGTTGGAAGAGATTCGGGCACCCAAGGATTGGCGGCCCGGCGGGGCCGGCGGCCCGCGCAAGCGGGTGAGGAAGGGGCTGGGGAACAAGTAGAGGTTCAACGGTTCAGGGATCAAAGGTTCAGAGGTTGGAAGGTTTTGGGTATAAGATGTAGGGTGTAAGGTATAGGGTAAAGGGTTCAAGGTCGAGCGATTTACGAGTATTCGGAAAGCGGAAAAAAATCTCATAAGGACTGGGCCAAAAGGGCCTTTTGCTTTGCTGATAAAATCCTTATCTTTTTTTAGTTTCGGATATGCAAGATATCTTTTTCGAACCCGAACTCCCCCGTATTATTGAGCCCTAAACCGTTTAGCACGAACCTTTAATCTTTGAACCTTGAAGTTCTAACTACTGAACCTTGGACCCTGAACCTTGAACCTCTGAACCTTGAACCTCTGAACCTTGAACCTCTGAACCTTGAACCTCTGAACCTCTGAACCTTGAACCTCTGAACCTTGAACCTCTGAACCTTGAACCTCTAAACCTTGAACCTCTGAACCTATCTACACATGGAAATAAACGAAGTCGAAATCATGTCGGTCGGTGTCGATGTCGGAAGCTCCACCAGTCATCTGGCTTTTTCAAAATTGCTGTTGAGAAGAGACGAGCAGTCGGCCACCCGGCGTTTCAATATCGAGGAAAGAAACGTCATCTATGAAGGCCGCATCATTCACACACCCCTGCTGGATGACAATACCATCGATATCACCCAATTGACCGATTTTTTCCGGGAAGAATATCAACTCGCCGGCATCGATCCGGCCGATATCCAGACCGGGGCGGTGATTGTTACCGGCGAATCCGCCCGCAAGCAAAATGCCCGCCAAATCGCCGAAGCGCTGTCCGGTGACGCGGGCAGATTCGTGGCCGCCACCGCCGGACCGAATTTCGAAAGCCTGATTGCTGCCATGGGTTCGGGGGCGGCTGCCCGCTCCAAAGTCAACCGCCAAACCATCCTGTCCTGCGACATCGGGGGCGGAACTTCTAACATTGCCATATCCCGCGACGGCGAGACGCTGTCGACCAGTTGTATCTCCGTAGGGGGGCGGCTGCTGGGTGTCAATTCAAAAGGAAAAATCTGGCGCATCGACCCGCCGGCGGCCAGGGTCATGGAGCATCTTGGTTTAAAGTTCGATGTCGGGGATTCAATTTCCAAAAGTGAGGTCGAATCCGTCGCCGCCAGGTTTGCTGAAATATTGTTTGAAACCATTACCGGTCCCGCCAATTCCGCCCTGGCCCGGCAGCTCATGCTGTCCGATGATCTGGATTTTCCGGACCGCATCGATGAATATTCATTTTCCGGTGGGGTTGCCGAGCTGATGTATGGCGGACTGAACAATTTTAACGATATCGGTCATTTTCTGGCCGATAAAATCAAGGCCTTGACGCCTGAATTAGGGGCGCCTGTCGTTGAGTTGCCGAATAAAATCAGGGCGACCGTCATCGGGGCGGGCGCCTATTCTTTGTCTATTTCCGGCTGTTCGGGCTTCAAGGATGACGCGGTCTCCTTTCCCCTGAGAAATGTACCGGTCATCCGGGTGGATGTCGATCAATCCAAGTTGAGCATCGGACACGTGGTGTCTCAGATAAAGGTTGCCTTTCAAAGATTTGACCGGGAGGAGGGCGAAGACATTCTGGCGCTGTATTTTAAAGACCCCGTGCGGGTTTCGTATCCCCAGCTGGAGTTGTTTGCCCACTCGATTGAAACGGCGCTTGCCAATACCATCAAAAACAAGCTGCCGGTGATTCTGATTTTTGAAACCGACATTGCCTCGAGCGTGGGAAACGTCATTCGGCGGGAAACGGAACTGAAAACCACCTTGCTGACCCTAGACGAACTGAAGCTGAAAGAAGGGGACTGGATTGATATCGGGGAGCCCCTGGTAGGCGATCAGGTCTATCCGGTGACGGTTAAGTCACTTGTTTTTCATGGGAGTTGAAAATAGAAGACAGATGTCAGAAGACAGAAGACAGATGTCAGAGGACAGAAGACAGATGTCAGAGGACAGAGGTCAGAGGACAGAAGACAGAGGACAGATGTCAGAGGTCAGAAGACAGAAGACAGATGTCAGAGGACAGAGGACAGAAGACAGATGTCAGAGGACAGATGACAGATGACAGATGACAGAGGACAGATGACAGAAGACAGAGGTCAGAAGACAGAGGTCAGAAGACAGATGTCAGAAGACAGAAGACAGATGTCAGAGGACAGAGGACAGAAGACAGAGGACAGATGGCAGAAGTCTGATGACAGATGTCAGAGGTATTCGATTGCGGATTTCGGAATGCGGATTGCGGATTTAGAGGTGCTATGAGATCGGTGGATTAAAAACAGAGGTCGGATAGTGGAAGTGGGCTTTCGGCAAGCTCAGACGGGTTAAAGTCTGAATGCGGCCATCGACGTGCTCCCCCCCATTCGTTCTCAGTCTGATTGGATTTTGCTTGACGTTTTGACCAGCTTATTGCGCAGCATATCGATGTGCAATCTCAGATGGTAAAGCTCATTTGAAAATGAAAGTGGTACCGACGTCTGGCACACTTGAGCCTCGATACGGTTAAGCCGGCTAAGATATTTTTCCAGTTGCGGGCTCATGTCGTCTTTTCGTAACTCCGGGTCAACCTGGGCTAGTTTTCTATACCAGCGATAAATCTTCGATCTGAAACGCCATCGATAAATCAGGGGCATAATCTTAAACAGCGGGAAAAACAGCGCTACTAAAGGGACCAGCATAACTTTGGTGCGATCTATAAATGATGCCACCCAAAACGGAAGAAAGCGTCTCAAAAACGGCGGCCCTGATTTATAAAAGCGCCCGGCTTCCGAGCTCAATTTAAAATCAAGGTATTTGGGTGCTGGAAATTCGCCCGTTTTCTCAAAAAGGCCACCAGCTTGGTGGGTCTCAGTGGCGGCTTGCAGGATAAGATCGATCAGCGCCGCGTGGAATTCCGTCCTTGCCACCAACTGGGTTGTCGGCGCAAGCAAGGTCGTATTGGCAGACGGAATGTTCTCCATAAAATCAATGGCTCCGGCGGGCAACTTCAACACCGAAAGATAGTGTAGACGCGCCTCATACGCCGCTGCCCTGGGCCAGTTCATCAATTGGATTTTTTCTGAATATAATACTTCCCGGATCAGCGGCGAGTGATGGGCCGTTACAAAAAACGCGGCATCGAGTTCTCCGGCAAGAAGTGAAATGAGTCCGGGGGATTGGTCAGCGAGTTGGATGCCGCCTTGCACAAAGGCCACGTCGACATTGCTCTCGTTTTTACCGGCAATTTCAGGTTGTCCGGAGATCCGGCGGTTTTAATCAATTCAAGTCGGATGCCGTATTCACTCAGGATCTCGCTGTACTTTCCGCCAAAAAAATAATAGGCGCCGTCGGACGAGCCGGTGACCATTCTAATATGACGGGGAGGTGCCGGCGCTACAAATTCATAGGCAATGATAAATCCGACAATTGTAATGGCTGTGCCGGGACCAATAAATTTTAGATAATCTTTGAAATCCCGATTCGCAGATAACTTTGGCACGATCTTAACCTTTCGGCCAAATTTTACTTCTTGCTTTAGATGTGCCGGAAAGGCGGAAGTCCGCTCATGCTTGCAAATTTAGCGATGAGTTAGCAGATGTCGTATCACCTTTTCCGATTTTTGTGAAGAAATCAGTGATAGTTCTGCTTGTATGCAGGATGGCCGGTGCCTGCCGGCATTCAGACGAGGTCTTGCTCCGATCACCTCTCAGGACTTTTCATACCGCCATATGGGCTATTGATCAAAAGGAAAAATTGACAGCCTGAACCTGGGATTTATTGGTATCCTTCGGATCGTCAGCTTTGCTCCAGGTTCGTTCCCGGCATCAGTTAGGTTCGCCGGTCAATTGCTGCTTTATCCGCCGGCTGATGGTACTTGCGGCCAGTTGAGTTGCTTCGGCAATGGACTTCATTTTGCCGTCGTCGAGACTGGTCTTGAAACCGACGGCCCAAATGGCAGAACGCAGCAGTCCCAAGCCCAGCAACGGCGAGGCCACCGCCCGGACTCCGATGATATATTCCTCGTCATCAACCGCGTAACCCTTTTGCCGGACCTGCTTCAGCTCCTGGTGATATAATTCGGGGTCCACAATCGAGTTGGCGGTAAAGCGGGGCAGGCCCTGGGTTCTGATGATCTTCTCAGCCTGCTCATTCTCCATGGATGCCATAAACACTTTGCCCACGGCCCCGGCGAACAGGGGGAGGTTTGACCCGACCGGCGCCGTAATGTTGAGATCCTGCCTGGCCTCGATAATATCGAGAATGGTGACATGATCCCCGTTCAGGATACCCAAAAAAATTGATGTCCGGGTCTTTTGCATCAGGTCTTCGGTCACCGGCCTGGCCGCGGACTTCAGGTCGACCTGGGAGTAGGCCGATCGGCCGATTTCAAGCAGGGTAAAGCCCAATTTATATTTCTTGGTCCGGGGATCCCGCATGACGGTTCCCAATTCTTCCAGGGCCGAAGTCATACCGTGGACCGTACTTTTGGCCATTTTCAGCTTATTGGCCAGCTCACTGACCCCCAGACCCGTCCTGGAAGAACTGATGGCGTTCAAGATAGCAAAAGCTTTTTTTACCGAGGGTGCGCCATATTTTTTCATATGATAAGCGTATAACCCACATAATATTTTGTCAACAATTTGTTCATTCAGATGAACGTATTATCCATTTTTTTTAAAATTGATGTCTGATATATTTATAAATCACGATAGTGATTACCGGAAAAATTTTCAGTTTATTTAAAAAAATTAGAAAAATAGATATTTATACTTGATCAAACCGGTACTCCGTGGTATGAATCTTCCTGAATCAAGAAGTTCATAATAATGAACGTTGTTGACGGTATCAGATCAAAAGGAGGCGAGTATGGCAACCAAATCCAAGGGCCAGTCAACGGCTGAAAGTCTGCGCAAAACCAGGACTTATGGCAAGTTCCGCTGCCACAATCCCAGTTGTATGGAGCGCATTCAACCCGGGCAGGGAGACAAGACTGCCAAGTGTCCGACCTGCGGTATGGAATACCGGGTCCACTGGGTCAATCCCACACTGCCGCGCATTCGAGGACCGGTTTGGGATGTAAACCGGAAATTGGCGGAAGAAAAATTAAAAGAGAAGGGAGTACAGTGATATGGCGCTGAACAGGAAAGTAGCATATATCGATCTTACCACCGGAGACATCCAGACCAAGCCGATTCCGCTCGCTGTCCGAAAGAAATTTATCGGCGGACGGGGGCTGGATGCCTACCTGCTCTATAACCACACCAAAAAGGGCTGTGACCCGCTGGGTCCCGGCAATGCCCTGATCATCAGCGGCGGCATCCTGACCGCCACCTGTGCCTCGGCCACCGCCCGAACCCACGTGATGGCCAAATCACCCCTGACCGGCATGCTGGGCAGCGCCAACATGGGTGGATTTTTTGCCCCTGAAATGGCCTGGGCTGGTTTTCACCACCTGGTCATCACCGGTAAAGCTGAAAATCCCAGCTACATATATATTCACAACGGGGAAATCGAAATTCGCGAGGCCGGTGATATCTGGGGCCAATCCGTGACCGACGCCCAGTGGGCCATCCGGCAGGAACTGGGGGACGAGGAAGTCAAAAGCTGCGTTTGCGGGCCGGCCGGCGAAAATCTGGTCCGCTTTGCCAACGTTATGACCGGCATTAAAAACGCCGCCGGGCGCACCGGGATGGGGTGCGTCATGGGCTCCAAGAACCTCAAGGCAGTCGCGGCCCGCGGCACCATGGATCTCGAGATTGCCCATCCCATGGAAGCCCTGGAGTACAACAAAAAATTTATCGAACAAATCACCAGCGCCAAGGTCAGCCAAACCCAGGGCGCCTTGGGCACGCCATTTATCTGGGGGGCGACCAATTCATGGGGCGGGATCCGGACGCGCAACTTCCAGTACAACCAATGTGAATATTCCGATGACATCGAACCCGAACGCATCGATGAGATTTGTGAAGAGACTATGGGGCCGCACCATATGACGGGCTGTTTCGGCTGCCAGGTTCATTGCCGGGCCCAGTACAAAATCCCGTCCGGTCCCTGGGCGGGCAAATATGATGAAGGTCCGGAATACACCTCCCTGGGCGCCTTTGGCGCCGAGACGGATACGCCGCGGGCGGAAACGGTGCTCACCGGCAATCACCTGGTCGATCAGTTCGGAATGGACAATCTCGAAACCGGCAGCCTGATATCCTGGGCCATGGAGCTCTACGAACTGGGCATCATCACCGACAAGGAGACCGACGGACTGGATTTGAGCTGGGGCAATGACGAGGCGGTGATTGAGATGATTGAACGCATTGCCTACCGAAAAGGTTTTCTGGGAGATGCCCTGGCCGACGGCGGCATACCGGCCGCGAAGAAGATCGGCAAAAAGTCATTTGACTATCTCATTCAGGTTAAAGGTATGAGCAATCTGCATTCGGATGAACGGGCCACACCGGCTTTGGCGCTCAACGTGGCCACCTCCTCCCGGGGGTCCGACCACCTGCGAAGCCGACCGGCCATCGACCTGTATCACCTGCCTGAAAAAGTTCTGCGCAAGATCTACGGCAGCCCGGTTCCCTATGAGGGGCCGCTGAGCTCCGAGCATACGGAATACATCGGCAAACCGTGGCAGGTCTTCTGGCAGGAAAACCTGTACATGGGCGTCGACAGTCTGGGCATCTGTAAATACCATACCGTGTTTCTGGGGGTCACGCTCCCGACCTTCGAAGAGTGGTCCAAAGTACTGTACCTCAACACCGGCATCGAAATGACACCCGAGGAAATCTGGCAGGCCGCCCGACGCTGCAACATGATCGAAAGGCTGTTCAACTTGAGAGAAGGGCTGCAAAGAAACGATCTTGAAAAAGGCGATATGCTGAATCATCGCTATTTCGACGAGCCCTGCCGCCGGGGCGCTTTGGATGTGATCGGCACCACGATCGACAAGGAAAAATTCGTCAAGATGGTCGATGAATTGTATGAGCACAAGGGGCTCGATCAAAACGGGGCTCCCACGCCCGAGGCCTTGGAAGCGCTGGGGCTGGAAAACGAGCCGACGCACCTACTTTAGTTATCCGTTATTGGTTATTGGTTAATCGTTTAAAAGGAATTAAAAACGATTTCAATTAACAAATAACAAATAACAAATAACAATTAACATCTAATTGAGCGCTTTTGGCTCAATCAGAGCGGGAGAAGATAAATGGCTAAAGTCTTATATATCGATCATGAAAAATGCACCGGCTGCCGGCTGTGTGAGCTGGTGTGCTCGGTTTCCCACGACGGCGTCTCCAACCCTGCCAGAAGCCGGATCCGGGTGTTGAAATGGGAGGCCGAAGGCATCTATATCCCCATGACCTGCCAGCAGTGCCAGGATGCGCCCTGCCTGAATGTCTGCCCGGTCAAGGCGATCTCCCAGGATGATCAATTGGGCCGGGTCTCCGTTGACTACGATACCTGCATCGGCTGCCGCTCCTGCGTCAGCGTGTGTCCCTTCGGGGCCATGATTTTCAACACCACCGACCGGCGGGTGCTGAAATGCGACGTCTGCGACGGCGATCCGCAGTGTGTCCGGTTCTGCGATGTCAAGGCCGTGGAATTTATCGAGGCCAATGACGTGAGCATCATCAAAAGCCGCCAGGCCGCGCAGCGGGTTTCCGATGCAAGCAAAAAGGCTGCGGAGCTCACTTAACAGAGTGGATACAAAATTGCATAAGAATTCTTGACAGGATCAACAGGATCTACGGGATATCTCTAATTTGTCGCAGAAAACCTGGTCTTCCGGGCCAGGTCAGAGACAATCAGTTCAGCCGTGAATCCTGCTGCATTCGTGAGCGGAATGATGGAATATTGGAAAAATGGAATGTTGAATTTAGTGGAAAATGACCTTTTGCTTTTAAGATGGCACGAATCAGATAAAAAAACCAGACCATCATCCGGATTCAATTCCCAATATTCCGCTATTCCACCATTCCATTATTCCATTCAGAGTTTATGGTAAACTGCACTCTTATGAAGTGAAAACAAAGCCGGACCCTCCGGGCCCGGAATCCCTACTTCTTCTGCGGCGCAAGTTTTTTCAAAGCATCCTCTTCGGCCTGAATGGCGGCGGCTCCCGCTGCAGCGGCGGCCTCCGCCATTTTTTGGCGCTTATCCTCCGGACTGCCATTGCCTCCCGTCTTGTTATTGTCCTCCGGCGGCAGATAGACTGTGACGTTGCGGTGGGCAAACTCGATGCCGTTCTCTCTAAACGATTCCTGCATCATGCGAAACACCTCCCGTCGCACGACAAACTGCTCGCCCGGGATGGTTTTAAATTTCACCCGCATGACCATGGCCGAATCGTCCAATTCCCTGACCCCCTGGGATTTGATTTTATCCAGCATGACCGGACCCATCTCTTCGTCTTTCTGGATTTTTTTATTGATCTTTTTAATGATTTTTCTGACTTTGTCGACGTCCGTGTCATAGCGCACCCGAAAATCAAGCTTGGAAATGATATAATCCCGGCTGTTGTTGGTGACGGTGCCCATGTCGCCGAAGGGAATCGTATGAACCGGTCCGCGGGGGTGGCGCAGCCGGAGTGAGCGCAGGGAAATGTGCTCCACCATGCCCTTGGTGCCGGCTGTCTCGATGAAATCGCCGACCCGGAAGGCATCATCGATCAGGAAGAAAATACCGGAAATGATATCTTTCACCAGGGTTTGGGCGCCGAATCCGATTGCCAGACCGATAACACCGGCGCCGGCGATCAGCGGACCGATGTTGACGCCCAGGTTCGACAGTATGATCAGAGACACCATGACCACCATGATGGCCATGATGAATTTGCGCAGCAGCATCAGCAGGGTGCCGATGCGCGAGCCCCCGGCGCCGCCTTCCTCCATGTCTTCATCCGTGTCGGGCATTTCTTCTTTCAGCTTGCGATCGATGCGGGATTTGGCAAACTCCCAGAAAACAAAACCGATGATGACAACCAAGATAATTTGTAATGCTTCGGCGGCAAAAATGCGGCCCAATGGCAGATCAATGCCCCACAGACCCAGCACGACAAAGAGCAGCAGGGCGGCCAGCACGAACCGGAATATTTTTATGATCATGGGGGCGAAATGCTTGATATCGGTTTTTTTGACCGGTTGGGATGCAGGATCAGTTTCCGGCTGTTCTTCACTGCTTAAATCGACGACCTCCGGCAGCTCGCCGGCGGCAATTTTTAAAAGCCGCTGGACCCACTGATCCAGGCCGATGAAAATCGGAACCAGAAAGAGACTGGCGATTAAATTGAGAATATAGCCCTGGCCGCCCGTCAGCATATTGATGATCCAGAAGGTGCCTGACCCGGCCACATAAAGGATGGCGAAAAAATGCCAACTCCGGGCCAGCTTTATCATTAGTGTACCCTCGGTACAGGCACCAGTGGCAGAATCGGTGCAAAGGGCCTCGGCAACCCGGTGACGGCTCTGCCAGATCATGACGATCATCAATATCAGAACGCTGAGACCTGAAATAATATAGAACAAGTCAAATAGCTCATGGCTGCCAGCGGCACTGAGGAAAATCACGCCAGGGGCGATCAAAAGGGCTGCAACCAGAGAAATTCTAAATATCCAGCGATACAGAAAAATTGCGTCCCGATCCTTCAGGGGCAGCAGCCTCAGGGCCGGCCGGTTTGGCGCCATGATCACTCTTGCGGCCAAAATGACAGCCATGAGATAGTAGCTGACAATTATCATCTCAGCGATGACCCAATAGTCGGCTTTTTCCTGACCGAAAAACATTAGCAGCAGGATGAAGGTTGTGAGGATGTACGCACCGAATCCCAGTAAATCCAGAAGGATACGGGATAGAAAACGACCGAAGCGCTGGAGTCTGCCAAGTGTTACGGATGTCAATATTTGTTCCTGGAGGTTGGCGGTCAAACGCCGCACCAGTCGTTCGACAGTGATGCCGCAGGCGATGATCCCCAACCCGAGTGCCAGGGTCAGCAGGATATGACCGACTCCCCGGCCGCCCGACAGCCGGGAGAGGATGATCTGCCAGTTAAGGGAACTCTCCTCTTTGAATGCGAAAAAAGACGCAATTTTGTCCAAGATAATGGAAGCGGCCAAGTTCAATTTATGGAAAAGTTGATCTGCGGGCGCATCTTCGGCTGCGAAAAACCCGCTTGTGCCGGTCGCCTGATTCTCGGACGCCCTCTGCTTTAGCTGGTCGGCCAACATTTGCCGGGCCTGTTGGTCGCTTAAACCGGCCAGATACGCATCGACCTCCTGCGGCGATAGCCCCTGCGGTATCCTTGCCTGGTGGTCGGATTCCTGCGTGTTGGACTTGGCAACCATGCTTGCCGGAATGCCGGCCGCCTGCGAGTTTACTGAATATATCAATTGCGAACCCAGGGCAAAAATCATTAAACCGAAAAGCATCGGCCGATGGATTAGAAGCCCTATCGTACCTTGAAAATACATACCGTTCCTCCTGCTTATAAATGTATAGACTGTATAAAGCCTTCGGATTTGCCTTTGTTATTGTTCAGCTAAAGTCCGTCCCTTCCATGCAGCTTCCGAATGAACTTGCTTTAATGATTGTGGCGCTATAATTCAAGTATTATTTTGTGTTTTTGCACAGACAAATCTGATAAATACAGCCAAATCAGGCCCAGTGCGATGGCAGACCATCCTAAAAACAAAATGGTCATCATCACCAGCTTTTTCAAAGATGAGACCTATGGAATTTTAGGCCCCCAGATGGCGGCCACGATTATCGATGATCATAGCCCCTATGCGTGCATCGTCATCGCGGTCACCCGGGACTATGACAAAAGCGCCCTAAAAAATACCCTGACCGATTACTTCGGATCGGCGCGACCGCTGATCGGATTTACTTCTTTGAGCGGTCGCGAAGACCTTTTTGCCTTCGCCAAAGAATTGAAAGATGAGGGGGTCGTCACCATCCTGGCCGGCCCGCAGGCGGCTGCCGACTTTGCCGGCGAAAAAGGCTGGCGTGAGCATCCCCACCGATTTAAAGGGCTCTCCGATAATTTTGATTTTGGCTTGCAGGGACCGGCCGAGCAGGTAATCGGGCTGCTGAAACGGCTCGATGGTCATGACCGATCACAGATTCCCGGTCTTCTGTATACCGACCGGGATGGCCACCTCCGCCAAAATCCGGCGATTGGCTGGAATGCTGCGTATCTCGGCCGGGTATGCTGGGATAATATCTACGTTGCCACCCGGGCCGGAATTGCGTCCCTGAAGATAGCCACGGGCCAGGTTTTGCAGCATATCGGCTGCCCCCACGCGGCACGCTCAATCCCGACGGAAATCGATTATCCGGCAGCGCTCGCCGGGAGGCAGGCTGGCCGCCCCGTCAAATTACTTTTGAAAGGCTGCAGCTTCTGCGATGTGGTCGCCGATAAAGGTTTTCACGGCAAGATCGATCGACAGGCGGTGCTCAGTCAAATACGCTGTCTGCCGGCGACCCCGGACGGCCGCAAGATTCCTTTCGAACTCATCAATGAAAATCCGCTGCCGGCTTTGCCCAAGTTGCTGAAAGAAGTCAAACATCTGGGCATCGCGCTGTCACAAATCAACCTGACCTTGCGGGCGGATTACTTCATCACGGGGCTTCATCACCTGAAAGAGTCATTGCAGCTGGCCGGAGAGACGGGTGTTTATATCCTGTTGAGTTCGATTGGGTTCGAATCCTTTGACGATCGCCTGCTGCGCAACCTCAACAAGGGCCTGAGCGTGAAAAAGAATCTGGCGGCCATCGGCCATATACGGAAACTGAAAGAGACAAATCCGGGCCGGCTGGGATATTCGACCCGGGATGGCGCCAACCACGGATTCATTCACCCCACACCCTGGGACACTAAAGAAAGTGTCGCTGAAATCCAAAAAAATATTGCCCTTTATGGTTTGCAAAACGACATATTGCCCCCGCACAGTACGCCCCTGATTATCCATCACGCATCCGGTTTGGGCGATTGGATTAGAGAGATTGAACGCCGGGAAGGTCTGGCATTTAAACGATACGGATCGATTATCGGCTGGTGGGATGAGCCGCAGCCCATTTATAATTCGGTTCTCTGATCCGAAAGAAGGTCGGCCATCGTGAGTCCTTAATTATAAATAAATTTCGGAGTATTGGAGTACCGGAGTATTGGAGTACTGGAGTATTGGAGTGTTGGAGTACCGGAGTGTTGGAGTGTTGGAGTGTTGGAGTACTGGAGTGCTGGAGTTTTGGAGTGCTGGAGTTTTGGATTGCTGGGGTGCTGGAGTGTTGGATTGCTGGGGTGCTGGAGTGTTGGAGTTATATTGATTGCGGATTTCGGATTTCGGACTGCGGATTGAGAATTAACGAGACCGGTATTAGGTATTCGGTATTCGGTATTGGGTATTATAGCTGTTTTGACGACGGCTCTAAAATAAAATAGATAGAATGCCACAAATCTTCAATCTTCAATCTTCAATCTTCAATTTCTAATTCCCCGGAATAACGGGATCACCGCTGCGCGGCGACCGGCTTGTCCGAGTTGGGCCTGAGTGGATAAACACCGTCAAGCTAAATCTGGCGACTAGACATGTTAATTTTCAGTCAAAAAATAAAAAAGGGCACTACCCCCCAAGCGAGGCGTGCCCTTTTCTGTTTGGAAACGGCGGTTAGATCACGGTGACATTGGCAGCGGCGGGTCCTTTTTGTCCTTCCTCTATGTCAAAAGTGACCCGGTCGCCTTCGTTAAGGGACTTGAAGCCACTTGCGTTGATTGCTGAAAAATGAACAAAAACATCCGGTCCGTCTTCCTGCTCTATGAATCCAAAACCCTTGCTGTCATTAAACCATTTCACAGTTCCATTGGCCATCGTAAATTTCTCCTTTCGAAAAAGATCAGTGTTGCAAACTGGAGGATGCCACTTTGATAAAATGGATGGTTCCTTCAGAATATACCATTCCCAAATAAAGATGCGAGACACGGTTGTTAGGGTGGGACATATCGTTTCCGTGCGCTAATAGCAAGTACATTATTGATATTTTTCGACGAAACTTGAGCCGTCGAAATGGTGACAGCATTTTTCCTCAAATTGACATTGCCCGTAAGCAAGCCTATTTTGATTTTTAAGACCCAGGATCCTTTACCCGATGGTGTTGGATTCACCTGCGGATAGTGCCGCCTAAACCTTTAAACACCTGTGACCGAAAGGGGGCTTCAATGGATGTTAAAACTTTTTGCCACAGTGCGGGATCCGATCTTGTCGGATGGAAAGCAAAGTTATACGATGTCATACGCAAAACCCAAACACTGGATAATGTGAACCAGGGCGAAGTCACACCCCTAATTAACGAACTCAATCAGCTGGTGGACGACCTCGACAAGCACATCAAGATCCTGGCTGATGAGTGCCCCCTGGAATGGGAACCCCAGAAAACTGATATCGAGCAGAAGTTAACACAAGTCAGTACAAAATTCAATGACCTGGATGGTGCCATGGATGTCTGGAATATGAATTTGGAGACTTCCGGGTAACGGGGTCCGGGGTCCGGGTTGCGGGATAATAAACGGCGTTCGGTATTCGGCGTTCGGCTTTAGGTGGAGGGCGGACGGTAGAGGGTGGAGGGTGCGAATTGCGGGAATGCATGTTTGTGCAAGCTGCAAGCTCAATGCTCAAAGCTCAAAGCTCAAAGCTGAAGGCTCAAAGCCGAAAGCTCAAAGTTTGTGGATAATGTTGACTTTAATGGTGCGGGATTTAAAGACAGGTGTTCGGCGTTCGGCATTCGGCCCACGTTAAAAAAACAGGTGTAAGGAATAAGGTGTAAGGTATAGGGTATAGGGTATAAGGTTTATGGAAGTCGAAATGCGGAAATTGAATAAGGGCCATCGGCATTCGGTGCTAGTGTGATGGCAACATAAAAGATTCGTGGACTGTGCGGTGGAATAAAGATGAAGACGGATCCTACCCCTAATACCTTAAACCTTAAACCTTACACTTTACACCTTATACCCTATACCTTATACCTTACACCCGTCACCATTTCTTTATCATCTGACTTCCTGTCGCCCAGTCCTTTATACCAATAACTAATAACTGATAACTGATAACAATTAACTTCAGATTTTTCCGACCTTGGCAATCATTCAATCACGGATAAAGGGAGACTGTTTGATGAATACCACGCACTATCGCCCGGTAACCTCCGAAATTGCGGTAGAGTTGAAAAGGATTTGTGGTGAAGGCCATGTCTTTTTTGATGATGAAAAAAAGTTGGCCAAATATTCCTGTGACAAGGTACCGGCGGAATATGGCCATATGCCGGAAGTTGTGGTGCTGCCGCGAACACCACTGGAAATCGCCGAGATCGTGAAGCTGGCCAATCGCGAGATGATTCCCATTACACCCCGGGCGGCCGGCAGCGGTCTGTCCGGCGGTGCGGTTCCCGTCTATGGTGGTATCCTGTTGTCCGTTGAGCGCATGAACGACATTCTCGAAATCGATGATCAGAACCTGATGGCCGTGGTGGAGCCGGGGGTGGTCACCAACAAGCTGGATAGCGAGCTGCGGGATTATGGGTTGTTTTTTGCCGGTTACCCGATGAGCGATGAATTTTGTTTTATCGGCGGCAATGTGGCCGAGAACGCGGGCGGCGGCCGGGCCGTTAAATACGGTGTCACCGGGCAATACATCAAAGGGGTTGAGGTCGTCACCGCCGGCGGTGAGATCGTGCAGTTTGGCGGCAAGCGCATCAAGGATGTCACCGGCTATGACATGGTCCAATTGATGGTTGGTTCGGAGGGGACTCTTGGTATTTTTACGAAGATTTTCATCAAGCTGCTGCCGCGTCCGACGGTGCGGCAGGCGGTTCTGGTGCTATTCGAGAGCCCGGAATCAGCCATGGCAGTCGTTCCGGAGGTGATGACTTCCGGCAAGCTGGTGCCGACCTCGATTGAATTTATGGACGGTTTCACCTTTAACCTCGCGGCCAAGGCGCTTAAGGAAGATTTCCCCTATGAGAAAATCGGGGCCGCCTTGCTTTTCGAAGTCGATGGGACGAATTCATCGGTCGTATCCGATAATGCGGCCATCATTGGTCGGATCTGCCGGGAAGGGGGGGCGATTGAAGAACATCCGGCCACCACCGAGCCGGAAATCGAGCGTTTTTGGCGCATCCGCAAACGAATCCCCTGGGAAATTCTGCGGTACACCCCCCACCAGTCTGTTGAAGATATTGTGGTTCCCATCGCCAGCATTCCCCGGACCCTGTCTTGTCTGAAGCAAATCAGCGCCAAATATGACGTTGCCATACCGGTTCTCGGGCATGCCGGCGATGGCAATTTGCATGCGATACCGCTTAAAAACCCGGCCAGTTCAATTGAGCACTGGGAAGCCGTCCTGCCCGCCCTGCTAAAAGATATCTATACCATGACGGCCGAATTGGGCGGGACCATCAGTGGTGAGCACGGTATCGGCCACAAGCGGCGCGATTACATGAATCTCGTTATGAGCGAGACCCACCTTGATATGATGAGAAAGATCAAGCGTGCCCTAGACCCAAACAATATTTTAAATCCCGGTAAAGTGTTCAGCCTATAATTAGTCGCAGACATTCTGCCGTTCTAAGCCAGGTCAGAAACAATCAGACGTGCCATCGGTTCGGTTTCGGGTGTCAGGTGTCAGGTTTCAGCAAAAGCCAAATCCTGAGCCCTAATCCCTGATGGGGGTTGAGGAATAAAGTTCCCTGCCGTGAAAGTTTGTCCAATTTATGCGCGGTTCCCAAGCAGCGGGCCGGCTTCAGTCACTGACACCTGACACCTAAACACCGCTAGAAATAAGTCGCCAGCTTCATAACCCTTCCGAAGTACACCAGATCCAAGTCCTCGGCGGGAGCAGGGTCAGCAGTGCAAAAAAAACTGACGTTATGACCCTCATATTTCTCCTCATTCCCGGGCGAACCAATTCGGTTTCTCGCTGTGACGCGGCATGCGCGAATAGAATATATCATCCATCTTCAGGGCGATGTGGCGGGCGAGGGGATTGCGGGTGCACAAGAACCGAATGAGGTTGTGATAAAAGGTGTGAGGCTTGGAATAGGGGCAGACCGCCATACAAATGGCGCAGTCCGTGCCGGCCGTACGCCAGAATTTATAGCAGGTTTTCATCTGGCTTTGCCACTTGAAGACCCCGCGCACCTTTTTCTTGTCATTGAATTCAATGGATGCCGAGGGACAGTTATCCGCACATTTTTTACAGATTTCGCAAAAGTGCTGCACTCCGAAATTAACCGGCGCATCTTCATTTAGTTCAAGATCGGTGGTGACCACTGCCAGGCGGACCCGCGGTCCATGGCCCGGAGTCATGATTAAGCCGAGCCGGCCGAGCTCACCGATGCCCGCGTCATGGGCAACGGCAGTGGCGAGCACCTGGTAGTTGCCGTCGATATGGGCCCGGGCGCGGTAGCCCAGCTTGGACAGATACATGGCCAGGGCAATTCCGATATTGGCCAGGTTCATGTATTGGACGGCGGATTCGGTTGCCGCCGGGGCCCGGGGCGTGCTGTGCACCATTTCATGCGCCATTTCCGAGCTGAAAACGATGGCATGGGTATGTTCCAGACTGTTTGGCTCGCCCCAGTTGTGAAGCCGGCGACCGGCGTGGGAGTAAACATGGTAGTCTCTCAGTCGGGTGACGCGCACATCCAAGGCCCCCAGGTGTTTGGCAAAACCTTTGACCCGGCGGGTTGCCTCTGCCTGCGAAAGATCGATGCGCCCGGTGGCCGGTAAGCCCGGATCCGCCAGGTGATTGTATTTGGCGATGAATTCGAACAAGGCATCGAAGTACGGTGAATCCAGTTCATGGGAATATTTCCCGCCCAACTCCCCCAGGCGCGGCATGCTGCGCAGGTGGTCGTCAAAGCCCTTTACCTGGGGATTCAGCTCGGAATAATATTTCGCATACTGGGGCTGGTCCGGTTCGAGTTCCATGCGGCCGAAAATAACATGGCGTTCGTCATAGCGTTCGGCTGCCGACCGGTCGATTTCAAGGGGTGCGGGCCTGCCATAGGGCCAGGCCAGCAATCCGAAGCCGGCTAGCAGTAAAACCCAAAAAACAATGGTTATGTGAACGGTGGCGGGAGCATAAAGGTGACCTGCTACAAACCACATGACAGCGAAAACTGTTGCAATAATCAAGGCGACTGCCGATGCGCGTTTTTCTTGCTCCCAGTATGAGGTTAGGGCAAAACCCAGCAAAAACAGCGAGCACAATAGCCCGGTAATGACGTAAGTGATGTGCACGGCGGACTCCCAAATTATTTGTGGTTTCAGGTGTCAGGTTTCAGGTGTCGGCGCTGCCGCCGGCCGAACATAAGGCCGGTCTAATCGAGAAAGAAACTTTGAAAAAGCGATTCCACCAAAAACGGATAAATATCGAATATCGAATAATGACTGTCGAATGTCGAAAGAATGTGCTCTGTCTATTTTATAAAAAGACTGAGCGAAGCGAATCCACCCTTCGACATTCGACATTCTGCGGCTCTGCGGTTTGCTTTAAATGGAGTATTGTAAATTGGGTTGAGCTCGATTTCATTGTTGGGTTTCGTACCTCTACCCAACCTACAAATATCCATCATGTAGTAATCGATATGTATTCGGGGGCGAAACCCAACCAAACGATCAATTTCGATTAATTTTGTCGGACAAAAATGACTTCAAACCCCTGCTTGATGGCGGACTGGTAGTAAACACCGGCCAATAGATCCCTGTCCGGGGTATGATCACGCGCTTACGTCGATCCCAGGTAGCCCGTAACCGGTGTTTCGATGAAGATCTCCTGGAAGCCGTTTTTGTTAATAGTCATGCCATAAATCGGCGAATGATCGGCAGCAAGCCATCGACGCCATCTTGGAGCGGTCGGATGACGGGCAGTTCCAGTCTTTGTTCGAGTTCGGCCCGGCAACGGGTCAACTCTTTTTCAGTTCCGCCTTCTTCGTTCAGCGTGACGGCCAGGGTTTGAGCGCCATACATTTTGATCAATTGGATTTCATCCGCGACATCCGGCATCCGGCAGCCTAAGCGCTCCAATTCTTCATAATGGGTCCGGAACGGCGCATGCTGCAATATAACACCCTTGACGGCGGCCGAAACAATTATCTCCGAACCGCAAGGTCCGGAAGGATTTCTCAAGCCGGACTGGCCTTCGATGAGAATCAGATCGGGAGCAGCTTCCCGGTCGCACTCCAGAATGGCATGCTCCAGTTCGCCGCTGACGAAATCATTGAGGGTGGCATCGAAAATAAAGCCGTGCCGGTATCCCTGCAGCCATCCGGTCTGTCCGGTGTAGATCATTTCAGCCCGAATGCCATGTCTGCGGCAGGTTTGCTCTATGAAACCGCAGGTAGTTCTCTTGCCGATGGAACAATCCATTCCCAGGACGGCGATTTTGGGCGTATTGACGGTATAGATTTCACCACTCCAGAAATGAAGGTCTGCCACAGCTTTGGGCCGGCGAAGATCCATGATCTGGACACCTTTTTTGCGGGCTGCCTCCTTCAGCACCGGGATATTACCCGCAGGGTGGTGCATGGTGTTGATGATGTCGATGCGATTTTCGACGGCTTCGAGAAGAATCCGGTGCCAGTCCTCCGGCAGCTTTCCGCCGCTCAGTGCAACGCCGATGATAACGCAATCCGGCCGCCGGTGCACCTGGGCGATATGCTCAGCAATCGATTCGCACACCGGTATGTTTCTGGGGCGGCCGTCCAGAACTTCACCCGCATCCCGGCCGGCATGGGCCGGATCGACGACACCCACAATATTAAAGCGGCTGGTTCCCCGAATAAGGCCGTGGGCCGTCTTGGCATCGTCAGTGTTCAATAGACCGTTTGTCAGAATTAAAGCAGAAGTCGTGCTGTCCAGAGTCATGTTCCTTTCCGCAATTCATCTTTAGTAGTAGATCTCACGCTGGTTCCTAAAGCATTTTGGATTTCGGATTTTGGAATTTGGATTTAAAGCATTCTGTCATTTTATTTAAACTTTGTCGGCACCTATCTTCTGACGTCATTCTTGAAACCGCGCTATATGATTCGCTGGCAATCCCGAAAATCTAAATTCAAGTAACCGACACGGGACCCTGGTACGGCTAAGGAAACATGTATCAGGAATATCGTCGTTCAGTTTTTCAATCCGCAATCCCCAATCTGCAATCCGCAATCATCTCCACCCCCAGTCCCGGCCGGTCGGTAACCCGCAGCTCTCCGCTTTCAAGGACGAACCCGCCTTGCACCAGATCCCGGGCCAGGTCCAGGCTGCCGTCCAAATCCAGGTAGCGGGTGTTCGGTGACGCCAGGGCCGCGTGCAGGGCCGCGGCGATGCCGATCCGGCTCTCATCCATACACCCCCACATCAAATCGATGCCGGCCAAATTGGCGATTGCGGCAATCTGCAAGCCCGGTGCGATGCCGCCGCACTTCATCAGTTTAATGTTGAAAATACCGAAAGGGCGGGGCGGTTGGAGGCATTCAAGGGCATCCCGTGCGTCCAACAGGCTTTCGTCGGCGGCCGTCGAATCCCGCACTGATTCAGGCAAATGGCGCATGTTTACCAGGTCACGGGCCGGTAAGGGCTGCTCGACAAATTCCAGGTCAAGGGAATCAGTTCGATCGATAAACTTTCTGAAATCCGCCGGCGAATAGCCCTGGTTGGCATCTACCCGCAGTAGCATTTCAGACCCCATCCGCTCCCGAATCTGTCTCAGACAGGCTACATCCTGCTCAATCGATTGGCCGATTTTGATCTTGATAATTCTAAAGCCCCGTGCCCGGTATTCCTCCGCTTCCACAAGGGATTCAGCAACGGATTTTATGCCGATGGTAATAGAGGTCGGCAATGACCGGTGGCAGCGGCCCAGCACATCAACCAGCGGCAGATCGAGGTATTTGGCCCAAAGGTCATGCAGCGCCATATCGATTGCAGCCCTGGCAGCGGGCTGAGCCCTAAGGGCCTTTTCCACCCGTCTCAGGATCATATTCAATTGGCGAATATCCGCATCCAACACCAAGAGTTCCAGACCGGCTGCCAACGCCTGGCGGCAGTCCTCTGCGCCTTCGCCGGTCACTTCTGCATCCGGCGCGGCGACGCCCAGACCGATTGAACCATCTTCAGCCTGCAGTCGGACGAAGGTGTTCTCAACTGCATCGATGCGCTCGTAGGCGATGGTGTAGGGCCGGGTTAACTCAAGTCGTTCTGTCCAATACTTGGCCTGAATGATCTTCATTGTCCAAAATCTTCATTGAGGGACCTGCCGGCGGCCGTTACCTCGGTTTAGCAGAATCATACTCTTCGAGAATTTATCAGGTTTATCGGCCAAAAAGGATTCCGCTTATTTAAACTTTATTGGAATTGATCGTTGGGGGGAATATAGATGCTTGTTTGACGGGATGCAAGAGGATTTTACAGGCAACCGTACCGGCGAAGCCGGAAATGAAGATTGAAGTTTGAAAACTGAACACCCGCAAGAAAAACAACGGGATCCAGCGACCGGAGCAATAAAAAACCCCTGATTGGGTTTTTGGCTCAATCAGGGGTATGTTTTATTCGATCCTAATCAGGTTGAAGGGCAGCCGCTCAGGCGGTCAATCCGAGCCTCGAGCAGGAACCCTTTAGCTACAGTGATTATAAACCACCGACTGCCACTTCGACGCGGCGGTTCATCTTGCGACCTTCAGCCGTGGTATTGTCGCCGGCCGGGTTGGCCGGTCCGTAGTAGTTTACCACGATCCGGTCGCTGCTGATATTGTAATTGTCCATTAAATAGTTCGCTACGCTTTCAGCCCTTCTGAGGGACAAGGCCAGGTTATACTCTTCGGGTCCGCTGTTGTCGGTATAGCCCTCCAACAGGACGTAGGCTTTGGGATTCTGATCCAGAAACGCACCCAGAGCATCGACTTCATCAACGTAGTTGGTTCGGACACTTGCCTTATCGAAGTCGAAAAGTATGCTGTCAACATCGAGGCCGACGATCCTGGTCTCGGAAACAGTCACGATGCGCTCGGTGGCTTTTACGGTGAACAGGGCACCGGTTGTGTATTCCGGATTTTCGACAAATCTGCTGAAGGGGATAACCCGCGAACAGGCGTTGGCCTTGGCCATATCCCCCAGGCGCTTGGCGGCCATATTATCCTGGGGAGCACCGATTACATAGAAGCAGGTGTTATATTTGGCGGCATATTCCCGGGTGTAGTCTTCCGGCTCCTTGATGCCCTCGATCTGGCTGTACTGTCCGTCGCTGAAAATGTAGACCACAGTTTTACCGGACAATCCCTGCAACACCGAATCAAGCTGGCGAAGGGATTGGGCCAGGAAAGTCCGCCCTTTGGGCTCCTCCGGCATGCTGTTCACAGCTTCGACCCATCCGACTTTATCGAGGGGAGCCATCGGTTCGAGTTCGCTATAGGGGGTATACAGGTAAAGACCGGCATTGTAACCCAGATTCGGCAGCAGTGCGATTTTTTCTCTTAGGATTTTTCTGGCGAGTTCATATCTCGATTCCGGCGCGCCTTTCTTGTATTGCCGCGCCATTGAGTCGGACGAATCAAACAAAACAATGAAATTGTCTGCCAACTTAATAAAATTTTCTTCGATGACCACCTTTTTACTGATGTCTTCTTCGGTGATAATTTCGGCGGCTGGAAGCAATCCCGGCACGATCATTCCCAATACCATCAAAAGCACTGTCAGTTTAAGTTTCATAGTCTTTCCTCCTGTGTTGAAATTGTAATTTAAGTCAGTTAACCGAACCACCTTCCATTTCCCTCTACATTTGATCCCTCGGCATGATCTACAGCTTGCCCCCCCTTGACCAAGCTTGATTTTGGCTCGCAAACAGGGACCTTAAATCCGATTGCAATCAAACTAAACATCGGTCTTTTTACTGTCAACTGCGGCAATGCGATTTAAGCCCTTAATTTTATATTTTTTTTCAGCTGTGGCATAACCCGGCTGCCGGTGAATTCCCAACGGTCCGGGCCGACTTCTTCGGCTTTGTGTGAACGAATCTAATTATTGTAATGTTAGAAAATAATGTGTTATCAACAAAAATATGTCGTGACGCAAGGCAGTATTGAATTGTTGGCGCTGGCTTGGCGGGAGATTTATTGGGTCGCAGAAAACTTAGGCCTCTGGGCCAGGTCAGAGACAGTCGGATATGCCATCTGTCCAAGTTCTTTGTGGTTTCAGGTGTCAGGTTTCAGGTGTCAGAAAAAAACGAATCCTGAGTTCTGATCCGTAATGGGTTGAGGCTGAGAGTCATTGGCGGTGAAAAGAAAATCAATTCATGAGCGATTCCCATCCAGCGGGTTGACTTCAGTTGCTGACACCTGACACCCGACACCTGAAACCTATACACTGCTGGTAAAAGTTGCGACCTCCATCACCTCTCCGGAGTGAACCAAAGCCGGGCCTTCTTGACTCGGATTCTTTACTGGGGGAAAGGGTATAACAATATGAGCGTTTGTGTTGAAGACAACGTGCTGGAAGAGTTGTTGACGCTGCTGAAGTTGGAAAAAATAGAGAAGAATATATTCCGCGGCCAGAGCCAGGACCTGGGCTTTGGTAGTGTTTTCGGCGGCCAGGTTTTGGGCCAGGCGCTTTCGGCGGCCTACCAAACCGTGCCCACCGATCGCCGGGCCCACAGCCTGCATGCCTACTTCCTCAGGCCGGGGATTGCCACCAAGCCGATTGTCTACGATGTCGACTGCATCCGGGACGGCAATAGCTTTACCACCCGGCGGGTGGTCGCCATCCAGAAAGGACGCGCCATTTTCAACATGTCTGCCTCGTTTCAAATCGATGAGCCCGGTTTCGACCACCAGGACCAAGCGCCGGAGGTTACGGGACCCGAAGATCTCAAATCGGAACTGGAGCTGGCGCACAGGGTGGCTGACAAGATCCCGCCGAGAATCAGGGACAAGATTCTTTGCAAAAAGCCGATAGAAATGCGAACGGTAGATCCGATTAATCCCTTTGCCCCCAGGAAGCGCGAGCCGGTCCGGTACACCTGGCTCAAGGCAATCGACCCGCTGCAGGATGAGTTTGCCGTTCATCAATATCTATTGGCCTATGCTTCGGATTTCGGCCTCCTGTCACCTTCGCTCTATCCCCACGGCCACAGCCCCTGGGAAACGGAGATGCAGGTTGCCAGCCTGGATCATGCCATGTGGTTTCATCGGGATTTTCGAATGGATGACTGGCTGCTGTATGCCATGAAAAGCTCCAATGCCGGCAAGGCCCGGGGTTTGAGCGATGGGAAGATATACACCCGGCAGGGACAACTAGTGGCGTCCGTGGCCCAGGAAGGGCTGATTCGCTATCACGCTCCAAGATAATGAGCTAAAATTGAGGCGGGGAATTATGAAACCATGGCTGACTATCGCAATAATCGTGCTAACCCTTGCGGGTTGTACATTCTGGGGAGAAACCCGCGAAAAAACCTTATCCGCGCGCCGGGTGACCAGCGAGAACCTTTTTTCATTCGAATCGGTATCCGTCATCGTCAATCCGGAACTGCCGTATACGAATATTTCGGGGGACATAAAGATAGAAATTATGGGGAAGGTCAGCACCCCGACCAAAAGAGAATTTCACCTTTTCACGCGGCCCGACATCGACAACCTGGTTTACATCGAAACCCATACCCGGAATCACCCCCATACGTTTGATCAGTCAAAAGAATTGACGGAAAAAATGATTACAATACAAAAAGGAAGAAAACCGATCGATGGCAAAACCTGGGATGTGTACGTGAGATCCCATCAACAATTCCCCGAGCAGATATCTAGCGCGGCCAATCAGAAAGGTGTTCCTCTGGAACGGTACCGCTGTGCCCTGGAAGTTGGGGTCGCCCGGGTGATCAACCGTTACAGCAGGATATACATCAGTTATTTCCAGGGCTCTGAGGACTGCGGAAGACTGCCGCGCAACGGCAGCGTCCTCAGTTCCAATCAGGTTAATATGATCCGTGAATTTGCGCGCCAGTTCGAGGAAAATATTACGATTGATAATTAAGCCGCCCCGAAAATCAGCCTATCCAGGATTGTAAATTGATTTTCGACATCAGCAACAATCTGTCGGACTTTAGGACCGGCGGCTTAATTATTTTGTGCTTCGCACATTAATCCACTTTCTCCTGTGTTTTTCTGCTGATCTTGAACGAATTTTTTTGCTGATAATAGTCGCGGTCTGCTGAGGTGTAAAGTGAGCGGGCGGCGTGCTGGTCAGATGAGGCAATTCAGTGTGTTCAAAGCAAAAAAATAGCCAATTTTTCATCAGTTTGTGATAAAGTATAAGGATAAAAACTACATAGGGTTCTGATGAGAGAATAGAGATGAACGACACACTGACGGTAACCGGAAAAATTGTAAGCGGTGAAAACAAGGGCGCATATTTTACCCAGCTTGATTGGGTCCAGAACCAGTGTCAGGAAAAGCTTGGATTCAAGCCGTTTCCGGGCACCCTCAACCTCGAAATCGACCCGGGGAAAGTACCCCAGATTGAAGCCCTGTTCGATAGACGCGGTATCGACCTGGTGCCGCCGGAGTCCGCTTCCTGCGCCGGTCAGGTTTATCCGGTGAACATTATGGGAGTCGGCGGGGCCATCGTTGTTCCGGCTGAAGAAGTCCGGACCCATGGCAACAATATCATTGAATTGATAGCCCCGACCTGTTTGAAAGAAGCGATGGACGTGGATGACGGGGATGACCTCATGCTGGCCGCCAAGTTTTAAAGCTACTCCATATTTATCCATATTTATCCGCCCCGGAAAAACTATTGCCTTAAGAGATAAGGTGAATTTTGGTTTTTGACGCTATATCTTGCCGGAAAACACGGCGGCGGATAAATATATTTTTTATCTATTTTTCAAGCAACTTTTACTAAGCCGCTATCAGATTTTGTCGGACCTGCCTCGATCCCCCCAATGTTAAAAAATACGAAACACGAATTTCGAAATACGAAACAAATTTCAAATTCGAATATCCAAATGTTCAAAACGATGAAAGCAAGACGATGAAAGCAGGGCCTAAAAGGGATCGACATGCTCATGGTTAGGTTGTATATTGAATCGATAATTGATTTAGTCATTGGGATTTTTGTCATTCGAATTTGTTTCGTGCTTCGGATTTCGGATTTAAATAGTTGTGCCAGAGTTCTTGCCCCATAAAGGAGGCTTCCTGAGGCCTCCCGCTCAGCAAGAGGAACCCTCACTTTATGGTTGGCCTTTGCGTTCTTGGCAGCTGAGCTAGTTACTCTATAGCCAATAAAACGAAATACCACCAGGAGGATTAGGTGCTTTTGAAAAAAAACAGTATTGCAGCCGATGCGGTTATTTTCGATCTCGACGGGACGCTGATAGATTCAGCGCCGATCTATTATGCCTTGATCGACATTGTTTTCAACAGACTGAACATCCCGCGGGTGCCCCGCAGCGTCCTGTTGGAAGCCATGCAAAATGGTGATTTCGAATGGGATCTCGTGCTGCCCGAAGACATGCAGGACCGCAAAGAATCGTTGATCAAACAAGCACGGCGGATAATCGATGAACTGGCTCCGTCCATGTTTCACGATCAGGTTAAATTGATTCCCGGCACGGCGGCAGCCTTGAACGCATTTGCCGGTGGGGGGATTAGGCTGGCAATGGTTACCTCGACTCCCAGGGATTATCTGGATATTAAATTTGTGCCGTTGACTGCCGAGGGTCTCGAAACCCTGTTTGAGATTGTCATCACCGCCGATGATGTTCTGAATAAAAAGCCCCATGCCGAACCACTGGTATTGTGCAGTGACAAGCTGGGCTTGGCCCCCGATAACTGCGTCTATGTCGGTGACACCCGGGTGGACATCAGGGCCGGCAAGGCAGCCGGTATGCAGACCGTGGGCGTGTTAACCGGATTTGATGATTATGATGCGCTGGAGAGGGAAAAACCGGATGCCATCATTGAAAAAGTCGCCGATTTGACGGTAACGCATTGAGAGTTATTAATTATTCGTTATTATTGGTTTGAAAGAAATCAGATCGATCTTTATATGTCAAGGATGAAATCGATCTGGTCGAATCCAATGCGTTGGGTTTCGATCCCACCATCGAAATATCAACATCAGACAGTTTTTAGTAGGTTGGGCAGAGGAACGAAGCCCAACAAAACTCTTCGGGATCTCAACCCAACCTACGATAGAATCCAAAATTCAACTTAACTGGGACAACCTTTCTTTGGTCGCTAGGCCTTAACTGTCAGCTAATTTGCATTCAGCCTTGGCTTCTTCGCAAAGGGCCTTCATTATTGTGGCCGCCAGTTCTTTTTCCTTATCCAGTGCCTTTTCCATATCCTCCGGCACATTTGCTGTTATAACGACTTTAGATTTTCTTCTGCCGTCAGGTATTACTTTTACTGAAGCAGTTTGCTTTCCATCGGTGGCTTGAAGTAGCCGCTCAGTATTATCTTTTTTGGTTATTTTAATCTGTCCTTCGGCTTCGGCGACACGCCTTTCGGCCAAACGCGTCACTGCAAGCCAAAGATCGTCAGCATTCCGCCTGACTTCCGCCGTTGCGACATAATTATCATCGGTGTTGTAATAATAAACAACTATTGGAATGGCCGCAACACACCCCAAAAAGAGAATAACCGACACGATGGAGACTAATACCTGAATTTTGCACGAAAATCTCCTCTACGAACTCTTCAAGGTTATTTTTCCATAATTGACCTTGGCCGATGTTTGTTATTTTCAAAATTCAGGTATTAATTTTTCTAGTTAATTTCAGATCAAAT
>Ga0209454_1000126_pt1 | contig 53411 bp, 51 predicted proteins | sample WorMetHERISLAND1_2_FD_187400 | JGI IMG/M metagenome (GOLD analysis project Ga0209454, IMG submission 187400) | Marine gutless worms symbiont microbial communities from Max Planck institute for Marine Microbiology, Germany - Olavius geniculatus... | ecosystem: Host-associated > Annelida >... | reverse complement strand
CAGCAGATAGACGTATCGTCAGAACTGATGAGATGAATCAAAGGATTAAAAATGCTGCTAAAAGTCGAGCTCCACGCCTCCGTATTAGCGGCTGATTTAACAATCCAACCCTAAAATGACGCTAAAGGAAATAATACTAGCCGAAAACCGGATTGGCCTCAGAACGACCTACTTCGACAAGCAGCTATCGGAAACGGAACATCTTGGCAGAATTGAGACAGTCTTTCCGATAAATACTCGGGGTGCCTGCGTTGCCGTCTATCGCAACGCTGCTGAAAAATATCGCTATCAAATGCTTTTCGAAAGAGCTGACCGGCATTCGGAGGCATGCGCCGCGATCGTGCACGCCGTGCGGCATCAGCCGGATGGGATGATTCCGGAGGATCCCGAACATTTTTCATTCAAACCTTACTGGCCCCGGGCTGCCATAGTTGTGGCCTGCTTCTTTTTGACCGGTCGCTTGGTTGTACTGGCCTTCTGGCAAGGGACCGTCATGCGGGAATGGAAAGGCCTGGCCCAAGGAGTTATTTCGTGGAAGCAAGCCTTAGATTGCGTGGCCATAAATCGGCAGGAATGGCAACTGCTCGTTCAGGAGAACAAAACCTTTTTTATGTTTTTTTGCGAGATCGTGGCCCATACAGTGCTATTGCGGAACAGGCGTGACCGCAGGGTATTCATACTTAAAACCCATCGCCATCCCGCCCTGTTTGCCTCAAAGGCCGGTATCCCGACTGCGCGCTGCGAATTGTCGTCAGCTGCGCTGAAAGTCGCCGCCCTGAAACCGGTTCGGGTCAAACGCCTGCCTGCAGTGCGGGGAATCACGGAAGTCTTTCAGATTGCCGGGGTCCGATTCAAGTTGCGCGTCAGACCGAAAGCGGCCTTGCATCACTGGGTAGAGGCGGACTGGGCCGAGCTGAAAATAAGAACTTTGGAAGGGGAAGTGCATATTTCGACACCGCGCTTTGATTCCTGGCCGAAATATTGGGCAGTATTAAAGCAATACGTCGACCCGATTTCACAGACCGGTCAGCCCGTCGGGCAGACCCAGCGCTTATTTGACGAACTCGACCGGCCGGTCCGCTTTATCCTGGCCAAAGCATTTTCTATCGACGCCATTTGTTTCATTGTCCAATTCTGGAACGACGACTTTAAGGGCATCGTGCAGCTTTACCGCCCGGACGGCAAAATCATCTTCGAAGTTTGCGTCTACGCCGACGGAACGAAACACCGGGTGACCCGGGAGCTATTGCAATTTTTAAGCGGAATTGAAACGCCGAAAATCGGCTATTTTGGGCATAAAAAGACGGCGATTAGAGATATCAATACCTTACTGAAGACCTATTTTAAAAGCAAAGACAGAGAAGGCCATAGTTAGGCAGATTTCAAGACCGCTCGACCGATAAACCAGTATATTGTCTATGGCCACAGTATAAGGGGAACAATGGCTTTTCACATAATTTGCATCTTTCCAATTGATTCTTAGCAGACTTTGAAAAAATTGCTTTGTCCCCGCAAATCTGTTTCCATACGATCCGGGACCATGAGAATATGACGTTTTACAAAAATCACCTCAGATTACATTTGACCGCCGGCCTGTTGCTCTGCGTGTTGTTTGCGGTGCTCGACGGCTATCTCACCCTGAAGGGGATCCAGGGCGACATTTCCCTGGAAGGCAATCCCCTGATGAAGTATATGATGAGCCGGTTCGGACCGTTGGGTGGCTTGGTGTTTGAAAAAGCGCTGGTAATCATTGTTGCGCTGATTGCGGCCGTCGTCGCAGCCGTCGGGATTGAAAAGAATGCCGGATGGGTGTATTGCTTGGCATTTACGCAAACCACCCGCAATTGGATGAAACGCAAAAAAAAGACGTTGGGTCGCTTTCATCCCCATCTACTTGGTCGCTGCCGCCCAGGCGCTTGCTGCGATCAGCTGGATCGTCCTGATGGTCTAACAAAGCCCGTAAATTTCCCGGGTGCCTCCGCGGTTTTAAATCGTTCGAGTGATGCCTTGATCGGATCCGGCCGGAATCCCATTTGCATGGCCTTTGCGTTGGTAAGGGAGACATCATGAGGTCTGGGCGCTGCCATCGCTACTTCTTGTTGTCGGCATGGATTTAATTTTGCATTTCGAATATTGAAAATCTCCATGACTAATTTTCCAAATTCATAACGTGAAATTCGTTCCAGCCCTCCTAAATGAATCGTATCGGGCAACCTTTCCAAGGTAATCATGATGCCTTCAACCGCATTGGTTCCGCTCAAGGGCGTTCTAAACTCATCGACAAACAAATTGACTTCTTTCCCCAATCTCATTTGTTTTACCATTGGCTGCAAAAAACTTGACGCAGTATTCTATAGGAAATGTCAGGGTTCTCCTGACAAACATTCGGATCGGAAAGAGCAGCCGCATGGATGACAGCACTGGGTTTTGTATCTATGAAGAGCTTTTTAACGTCATTGAATTTCGTCAAATCGATTTGAACAAGCGCTGCACCTGAAATACTGATAGAATGTGAACAAAACGTCCCGAATACCTTCCAATCCGAGTTCGCTATCCGACATATATTCCACCCTAAAAATCCGCTAGCGCCTGTAACCAGAAGTGTTTTCATCGTCATTACCTGAATCTTGCCCGGTTTTACTTAGAAATTGTTTCAACATCTTATCTCTTAATCGAAGAATAATGAGTTAGCCTGCCCTGAGCTGATGTGCATTTGCTACACCGATTCATCAATTTTATGTATTAATGAATGAGAACCACTATAAACATAAGCGAAGATTTGTTGAAACGGGCTAAAAAATTAGCAGCTGAGGAAGGTCGCACCCTAACATCGCTGGTTGAAGATGGGTTGTCCCTGATTTTATCTAAACCGAAGACAAGCCAGGGATTTTTAACTCAGTCTTTTTAATAAGATAGATAGAATACATTACTTCGACATTCGACATTCGACATTCATTATTCGATATTCGATATTCGCTTTTTCAAAGTTTCTTTTATTGATCTGACCGGCTGTTTTTAGCCGTAGGCCGCGCTCTTATGAAACTTCACGACATCAGTACCGAAAAAAGGCGTCTTCAGCGCCGAATCTCCACCTGATTGTCCGCCAGATAATTCTTCACATCTTCAATGGGAATCTCCCGGCGGTGAAATATTCCGGCGGCCAGGGCCGATTCAGCCTCGGTGGCGGTAAAGACCTCCTGAAAATGTTCCACCCGCCCGGCACCGCTGGAGGCGATGACCGGGATGGAAACCGCCGCGGTCACGGCATTGATCAACTCGATGTCGAATCCCAGGTTGGTTCCGTCGCGGTCGATACAGTTTAGCAAAATTTCCCCGGCGCCCAGTTTTTCACAAACCTGGGCCAGGGTGATTGCATCAAGCTCGCAGCCCTGACGTCCGCCTTTGATAGTGCACTGGTACCAGCAATATTTCTCGCCGGCAGGCCCCGCGATGGCAGTTTCGATGACCTGATGCCCGACCGCCTGGGGTGAGTTTACATATACCCGGCGCGGATCGATGGATACGACTACCGCCTGGTTGCCGTATACCCGGGATATTTCTTCGATTGAACTGCGGCCACTGGGCCGGCCGTCCGCCAGGTAGGCTTCCGCAATTAAAACCGCGTCGCTTCCAATGGAAACCTTGTCCGCGCCGGACCGGAAATATTCTGCCGCCACTTCCAGGGCGCTGTAGGTACGGCCGTCCTTGTCTTTGTAATCGCGAATGCCGCCGCCGATTGTCAGGGGCACAAATACATGTTGCGAAGTCTGCTTGAGGACGTCGAGCATGGGCATGTCTTCCAGCGGAAAATCCCGGAAGCCCGTGATATTTAAAAACGTAATTTCATCCGCGCCTTCCTGGTAATAGCGTCGGGCCAGCTCAACCGGCAGGCCCAGGTTGCGGACAGTGCCGTTTTCACGCACATCATATTGGTCGCCCTTGGTGACCACCAGGTCGCCCCGGTCATTGGCGCGCACGTCCAGGCAGGCAATGATCCGCTTGGCCAGCCTTGTCCGGTCCGACAATCGGATGGGACGGACGGCTTCATCGGCGGCCGCGAGAAAGTTTTCCAATATGCGTAACCCGGCCCGGCCGCTTTTTTCCGGATGAAACTGGGTCGCCATGATATTGCCGGTTTGAATGCCGCTGACAAACTCATAGCCATAATCGGTGGTGGTCAGGACAACCGTCGGATCGGCCGCCTCGACATGATAGGAATGCACGAAATAAAATTTTTCATCGCCGTTGAGCCCGCCGAAAATCCGTGAAGGCTGTTTAACTTTTATCCCGTTCCATCCGATATGGGGCACTGAAAGGCCGGTATCGAAGCGTTTTACGGATCCGGCCAGCAATCCCAGACCGCCGAGATGCGGCGCCTCCTCACTGTGTTCAAAGAGCGCCTGCAATCCCAGGCAGATGCCCAGAAAGGGGCGATTCGAATCGAGGTAGGCCTTCAAGGGCTCGACGAGCTCTTTTTCATGCAGGCTGTGGATCATGCTTCCGAAAGCGCCGACGCCTGGAAAAACCAGTTTTTCAGCCGACAGGATATCCTCGGCAGACCTGACAATTTTTATCGTTTCGCCTAGACTTTCGATGGCATTGATAACGCTGCGCACGTTGCCGGCGCCGTAATCCAATAATGTGATCATGGTTTATCTTTGGAATTTTGAATTTGGGATATTGGGATTTGTTTGTGATTTGGGTTTTGGTGCTTGAAATTTTCTTAATTCAGTGCTCCTTTGGCACGTTCAAATAGGGTAACGATAATCTTTTCTATTAAGTCGAATATGGTAATGCCTCACGCCACCAGGGCGTCCTTCAGAATTTGTCGCGTCGATTCGCTGCGGAGGTAAAATTTCTTTAAAAAATCGATACATTCATCGCAGAAAGTGGCACCCCTGCCGTCGATAACGGCTTTCACATAACCGCGATAACCGAACCTGTTGAACTCACCGCGGCTCATCGGACACAGCAGACCATCATCGGCCGGCTGATAGGATGCGTGGTCGGTCAAGCCGAAATTGTGTCCAACCTCATGCAGTGATACCTTCAGTGTTCGGTCAATAAACAGTTCATATTCGGTGTCCGTTTCCAATTTCAACGGCGTCAGCTTGTTGGTGGAAACCACGGCAACATCGTTTTTAGGGTTTTTACCGCCTAAAATCGAGTTATAAAATTCATCGTCATCTTCCGTTTTCAAATCTGCATCGGTGATTCCCAGGGTATGTCCCCCATATTCCTGATCGAGAATCATCGTCAGCAGCAGTGCATCGATGCTTTCCACCACCGGCGATTCATGATGGGACAACTCCACTTCGTCAATCACGCCTTTAAAGGATTCCAGTATGCCTGCCCCTATCTGTTTAAGGCTGCTGTAAGTTATGTAACTGCCGATCCGCACAATGTTTAATTTTGATACGTTATTGAGCATGTAAATAAATTCCGTTCAAAATGTATTTAACTGCACCGGTTTCCGGTCTCTGCTATCAGTCGCTCAACGGTTCACAATCCTTTCATTAATAAATTTACATAATATCGAAAGCAATGTCAATTGCAGGATTTCGAGATTTAGGGATTGAGGAGTTGAGGAATTGAGGGATTCAGGAATTGAAGGATTCAGGGATTCGGGAATTTGGGAATTTGGGAATTGAAGGAATTCTGTCTCTTTTAGATTTTTGCTTGGGTCATTTAATCCCTCAATCCCTAAATCCCTAAATTCGGCGCAAATGAAGCTATATCGTGCCCTAAATAGTAGGCTTATTTAATGTGTAAGTTATGAAATACAAACCTAGGTATAATTTGACGTTTTTTCGTTTGACTACCGGCTAGCCCTTGCTTTAAGGTGAATAAACCTTTTGCACCAGCTGGTATGGCTGTGTCCCGGGTTGGCAGGCTTGCTGCCAAGCATCGCGTCAACGGAAAGGCTTGTAATTGTCGGCATTCAAGCCGGAATGGAGTACAAGATGGCCATCAAAATATTAATCAAGAGACATTTCAAGGATGATTCCACCAAACAGGCCTACGAATTGATTAAAAACTTTCGCCAGGATGCCATGAATCGATCCGGCTACATATCGGGTGAGACCTGGACTAATCACTATGACCCATGCCAGATAACCGTAGTATCGACCTGGCAGACCGTCGAGGACTGGATCGAGTGGGAAGAAAGTGAAGAACGGGCGGCCTATGAAACTAAACTGGCGGATTTATTGAAATCGCCGGCCCAATTTGAAGTCTATGATGTGGGTGGAATTTCCGAGTAGACCCGAACCCGACATCGGACCTGCAACCGGGTGCCAAATCTCTGTCTCGTAAACAAACCCCTTGAATTCCATAATTTCATCCTCAAGGACCTAGCGGTATGTGCAGATTATTGGGAATGTACGGCCGGGTAGACAACTGGCGTGATATCGTCACAGAATTCAGCAGGCAAGCCGAAACCGGCCTTGTTCCGCCGACAGCGGGAACCACACCCGGTCATAAAGATGGGTGGGGGATGGCTATTTCCAACCGTGGGCAATCGGCCATGGTGCCGCTGGTCCGTCAGTTGGGATCTGCCCAGGGCTCGCAAGCTTATCGTGAAGCGCTTTGCTCGCTGCCGGCTCAGCCTGCCATATTTTTCTGTCATTTGCGAAAGGCCAGCGAGAGTATCCCTATTACCCTGCCCAACACCCACCCGTTTGTTCACAATGGTTGGGCGTTCATCCACAACGGGACGGTATTTGGTGCCCATTCCCTGTCTCGGAATTCAGACCTGGCCTACACATCGGATGATTCGGATTCCGAACATCTTTTTCATTATTTGCTGACTCAAATTATCAAGCGACCCCGCAATACCGAAATTGCGGATTCTATTGGGGCGGCCGTCACTGCGCTGGAGATCGATTACACCGCTTTAAATTTTATATTGAGCGATGGACGCCAACTGTATATAGTGCGCCATTTTCGAAAATATGCCGAATATTATTCCCTCTACCATTATCGGCAGCCGGATGGAATCATCATATGCTCGGAGCCGATTGACATAGACGGGCTAGGTCGAGACCACTGGCAGTTGATGCCCAACCAATGCCTTTTGCAAATCAGCGGCGATCCGGCCCGAATCGAGGAAACCGAATATTGAAATTCGGCCCTGTAAATGACGGAAAGGAAGATCATGGAGGAAGATCTCAAACAAAAATTGAAAGATGGTGGCATTAAGTTTGTCCGGATCCTTTGGTGCGACAATGCCAATGTGATTCGTGCCAAAGCCGCCCACGTCGATTACCTGGAGGAATATATCGACAACGGCGTCGGTATCACCATGGCCCAGATGGCCCTGCCGGTTATGTACGACGCCGTGGTGCCCGAAACCGGACTGGGCCCGGTCGGCGAGGTGCGTTTGATGCCCGATTGGTCTACCTTAAAGTTATTGCCATATGCCCCTGGCCAGGCGCAGGTGTTAAGCGATATGGTTATCAGCGCCACCGGCAGAGTGTGGGAACACTGTCCGCGAGGGTTTCTAAAACGCCAGACTTTGGAGCTCGCACACTACGGGCTGAGCCTGAAAGCGGTGTTTGAAAACGAATTCTTCCTACTTCGCAGGAACGCCGAGGGCAACCTGGTGGCATCCGACGATACGGTTTTTTCGGCAACGGGCTCAATGAATATACACTGCGATTTTATTAATGCGTTGGCCGATGCATTGATTTCACAGGGGTTGGATGTCGAAGGCTATTACCCGGAGTCCGGCCCCGGACAGCAGGAAGTCAACATCCGTTATGCCGATGCCGCCCAGGCTGCCGACCGGCAGATTATCTACCGGGAGACCGTGCGGGGCGTCGCCACCCAACACGGCTTGATTGCCTCATTTTTGCCAAAGCTATTTGAGGATAAAGCCGGCTCAGGATGCCACCTCAATTTCAGCCTGTGGCGCGATGGTGCAAACATCAGCGGCGATGATCAGCAGCCCAGCGGTATCAGTCCCGAAGCGGGCGCATTCATCAGCGGCATCTTAGATCACCTGCCCGCCCTGGCGGCTGTCACCATTCCCAGTAAAACCTCCTATCGGCGCATCCGGCCGCATTTTTGGGCAGGCGCTTACAGGTCCTGGGGCCACCAGAATCGCGAAGCGGCCGTGCGGGTCAGCAAAAACAAATCCGGAACCCGGGCCGGCCGCTTCGAGTTAAAAACGGTCGATGCCACCGCCAATCCTTTCATGGCCCTGGGCGTATTTATCGCAGCGGGTCTCGATGGACTGCGGCGCAGCCTGACGCTGCCCGAAGAAGTCAACCAGGATCCCGGGCTGATGCCCGAAGCGCAGCGCAAGGCCCGCGGGATTGACCTGCTGCCCCAGGACCTGGGCCAGGCCATCGATGCCCTGCGCAATGACGATGTTCTGCTCAACGCCATGGGTCCGGATCTGGCCCAATCGTATATTGCCGTGCGCCAAAACGAATGGGACAACCTCAAAGAGTTGAGCCTGGAGGAGGAAGTGGCGCTTTTGGCGGAGAGATACTAGGTTCGCTTTGGGAAAATGCTCGATTAAAGTGACCCAGGTGGGGCAGCAATGGCGAAGTTTCTATAATGAGGGTTTCGGATGTTAGCGAGGCCGCTAGTTGCCATCGTCAAGTCAAATCAGATGAGAAACCAATGAACGTCGAACATCGAACGTCCAACATCGAACATCGAATATTGTATTCTGTCTATTTTAAAACGACTGAGCGAAGCGATTCCATCATTCGTCATTATTCATTATTCATTCGTCATTTTATGTAGTTTCACACGAGGGGTGCGGGGGGCACGAGTCTGTCATCTGTCATCTGTCCTCTGTTCCCTAACACCTGAAACCTATCACGCTACTATGAATAGCTGATAAAATTGCAAAACCGCAAACTTGACAAGGAAGTAGACCATGATCGACACCCTGAGCAGAGACATTCCCATCGTCGCCAGCAAATCGGCGCTGCTGTATATTGATGTCCAAAATTACAACGCCCGGGCCGATGGCGGGGAATACAAGGACGAGGGCCTGACCCCGCAAGCGGCCAGAGAAAAATATTCCTATTTTTTTGAACAGCTGGAAAAAACGGTCCTTCCTAATATGCGGCGCCTGCAAGCGGGCTGCCGTCAAAAGAAAATCGAGGTGCTGTACACCACCATCGAAAGTATGACCCAGGATGGCCGGGACCGCAGCCTCGATTATAAAATCACCGGCTTTAATGTCCCCAAAGGATGCTGGGATGCACAGGTGCTCGATGAAATCAAACCGCTCGATGATGAAATGCAATTTCCTAAAACCTCATCGAGTGTATTTATTTCCACCAACATCCACTACATTCTCGGCAATCTAGGAGTCGACTTTCTGATTGTCAGCGGGCTGTTGACCGACCAATGCATCAGTTCGGCGGTGCGGGATGCCTGTGACCTGGGCTATCTGGTAACCCTGATCACGGATGCCTGTGCCACCTACAGCCGGCAGCGCCACGATATGTCCCTCGACCATATCAAGGGGTATTGCCGCCAAAGAACCACAAACGAGTTTCTGGCCGAACTGGAAACCTTGTAGTATCGAACATTAGAGCCTATCAAACACCAACTTTATGATACAGAAACATTGGTCGATTCATACTGGAAAAACAAAATATTAATCCGCCCGATCCAGCGTCAAAACAGCCTTATGAAATTTGAATGCCCGACCCAATACGAAATACGATCAGCGCTGTTATTCAGGGCGGATTAATATAGGAGCAGCAAATTGCCTTCGCGCGAGACGGCCTTGTTGGAGGTTGAAAATTTAGAAAAAAGATTCGGCGGAATCATTGCCCTGGACGGCTATAATATCAGCATTCAGGCGAGGGAGCTGGTAGGTCTGATCGGACCGAACGGGGCCGGCAAGACAACCGTATTCAATTTGCTCTCGGGCGTGCTCCGCCCGACCCGCGGCCGCATCATGTTTGGCGGGCGGGATATCACCCGCCGGCGGCCCGACCGGAATACGTTCCTGGGAATTGCCCGTACGTTTCAAAATATCAGGCTTTTCGATGATCTGTCGGTCATCGACAACATTAAAATAGCTTTTCACATGCGCCTGGGAAAGGGCTTCTGGCAGACCTTGTTTCACACGCCGGGTTATCGACAGGCGGAAAAGGAGATGGAACGCAGAGCCGATGAATTTTTAGACCTTTTCGACCTAACGGCTATTAAAGATACGATGGCGAAAAATTTACCTTACGGACTCCAGCGACGGGTTGAAATAGCAAGGGCCATGGCAACCCTTCCCAAACTTCTGCTCCTCGATGAACCGTCGGCCGGTCTCAATCCCAGCGAGACGGATGAACTGCAAAAAATATTGAAGCACGTCCATGAGGCTTATAAGCTGACTATTTTTCTGGTCGAGCACGACATGAAGCTGATTATGAATATATGCCAAAAAATCCAAGTCATCGACCGCGGCCGCATGCTGTCGTATGGCCGTCCGGCTGATGTGCGCCGCGATCAACAGGTTATCGATGCTTATCTCGGCCAATCAGCCGGGGAAAAACCACATGCTTGAAGTAATAGACATCCATGTATACCGGGGCCAGACTTATGTTTTGCAAGGCGTCAGTCTGGCCATAAACCGGGGCGAAATTGTGGCCTTGATTGGCGCCAACGGGGCCGGCAAAACATCGATGCTGCGCACAGTTTCCGGTTTGCTGAAGACAAAACGCGGCCGGATTATCTATCAACCCCGGGAAAATGACGAAAAAATCGACATCAGCCGAATGTCGGCTGAGCAAATTGTTAATTTGGGGGTTTCTCACTGCCCCGAAGGCCGGGGTATTTTTGCCCAGCTTTCCGTCAGGGAAAATCTAATGATCGGGGCTTATTTAAGGAATGACAAACGGTCTGTCGTAGCAGACTACCAGCGGGTCTGTGAAATCTTTCCGATTCTCGGCGAACGGGCCGGTCAGGCAGGCGGCAGCCTGTCCGGCGGCGAGCAGGAAATGCTGGCCGTCGGCCGGTCGTTGATGAGCCGGCCCCGCCTGCTCATTCTGGATGAGCCCTCGTTGGGTCTGGGTCCGCTGATTGTCGAAAACCTATTTAAGGTTTTGCATGAGATTAACACCCAGGGCGTCACCATCCTCTTGGTGGAGCAAAATGCCGTGATGGCCCTGGAATATGCCCACCGTGCCTATGTACTGGAAAACGGCCGGGTGACACTTTCCGGTCCCAGCCGGGAGCTGGCCGATAATGAACAGGTGCGCCGGGCCTATCTGGGAGGAGTTTAAAAAGAAATTTTGGATTTTAGATTGCGGATTTTGGATTTAAGGAATTCTATCCATTTAAATTGATTGAGCGCAGCGATTCCAACAATCCAAAATCCAAAATCTAAAATCCAAAATTAACATCTCTAATAACTAATCGGAATGAGCATAAACTATATCGCACAGCAGGTCGTCAACGGGCTCATCCTGGGCAGCATGTATGCCATGGTAGCCATCGGTTTTTCCATGATCTACGGCATCATCCGTCTGATTAATTTTGCCCATGGCGATGTGGTCATGATCGGGGCGTTCTGCACCTTGGGCCTATTGCAGGTTGCGGGAGCGCCATTTCCGCTGGTCGCCCTGGTGGTCATAGCAGCCGGGGCCGCCGTAGGCATCCTGATCGAAAAAGGCGCCTTCAGGCCCATGCGGGGCGCACCTCAGGTCACCGGTTTCATTGCTTCACTGGCGGTATCCATCATGCTCCAGAACTTTGGTGTAATCATATTTACCGCTCAGCCCCGTAATTTCGCATTTCCCGCTTATTTACAACGCGTCATTCATCTTGCCGGCGTCAGTTTCCGGGTGGTCGATCTGGTAATCCTGCTCAGTGCCCTGGTCTTTATGGCCGGTCTAATGCTGCTCGTCCATAAAACCAAGCTGGGGATGTCCATGCGGGCCACGGCCGAAAATATTGATGTGGCGCGCCTGATGGGAATCAACATCAATCGCACGATAATGGCGACCTTTGCCCTGGGCAGCGCCCTGGCTGCAATTGCCGGCCTGATGTGGGGCGGCAAATTCGGCCAGATCGATCCGCTGCTGGGTTTTGTTCCAGGGCTGAAATCTTTCGTAGCCGCGGTGATCGGCGGTGTGGGATCGATACCCGGGGCCATTCTCGGGGGCTTTGTGCTCGGGTTGGCGGAAGTCTTGTTTGTCGGTTTGCTGCCCCCGATTTATTCGGCCTTTCGCGATGCATTCGTGTTCTCGACCCTTATTATCATTTTATTGCTGCTGCCGAATGGAATTCTCGGCAAAAAACCCCAGGAGCGCTCCTGATGACTGGAAACCGACAGCGCCTGATTTTTGCCGCTCTCATTTTATTAGGCATCGGATTTGTGGCGCTTGCACGCCAGACGGTTGATGAATATATTTTGTCGATCATCAATTTTGTCGGGATATACATAATCTTGGCCGTCAGCCTTAATATTACCAACGGATTTGCCGGATTATTTTCGCTGGGTCACCCGGGATTCATGGCCATCGGCGGATACGTGACGGCCATTCTCACCTTTCCGGTTTCGCGCAAATCCATGTTCCTGGAATTGCCCCAGTGGCTGGCAAACCTGCAGATGCCTTTTCTCCCGGCCCTGATCATCGGAGGTGTTTGCGCCGGGTTAACGGCCGTGGTGGTCGGCTTGCCGGTACTAAGGCTGCGGGGCCATTATCTGGCCGTTGCCACGATGGGGTTCTTGATCATCGTTCAGGTATTGATTACCAATTGGGAAAGTGTGACCCGGGGGCCCCTGGGTCTTAACGGGCTGCCGGCCATAACCAACCTGTGGTGGGTATACCCGTGGGTGCTGATCACGGTTTATGTCAGTTGGAAGATAAAATTTTCCTCCTACGGCCGGCGCATGCTGTCTGTGCGTGAGGACGAGACGGCCGCCGAATGTCTGGGTGTCAACCTGTTCAAAACTCGGGTCGCCGCCCTGGTTATCGGCGCTTTTTTTGCCGGTGTCGCCGGTGGACTTTGGGCGCACCTCGTGACGGCCATTACCCCGACATCTTTTTCACTGATAATGGCTTTCAACATCGTGGTGATGGTGGTGGTGGGCGGAACGGGCAGCATCAGCGGTGCCTTTATCGCGGCTATTATTTTCACGGTGCTCACGGAAATATTTCGCCCTTTGGAGGAGGCTTTGGGTGTCTATGGTATCGGTGAAGTAATGATGGCGCTGATCCTCATACTGATACTAATTTACAGGCCGCAGGGTCTGTTCGGCAGTCGGGAACCCGGCATTTTGCTGGCTGGAGAATCCCGCTAATGGGAAGTGTTGCAAGGAAACTCACAAAAGAAAGGAGAAAAAGTATGCAAAGAAAACTCGGTCTCGCAATGTTAGGTATTGGATTATCACTTCTGCTGGTTTTCCCGGCCCTGGGTGCCGAAACGATTAAAATCGGCGCCCTTTACAATCTGACCGGCGGCATGTCTTCAATTGACGCACCGGCTTTAAACGGCGCCAAGCTGCAAGCCAAGTTGATCAATGATCAGGGTGGACTTCTGGGTAAAAAGATCGAAATCATCGGTATCGACACCAAGACCGATCAAAAAGCGGCGGCCACAGGCGCCAAAAAAGCCCTGGCGCAAGATGTCGTGGCCGGAATCGGATATGGCGACACGACCTTCGTGATGGCGGCCGCACCTCTGTTCCAGCAAAAAGGCGTGCCGTTTGTCACATCGGGCGCCACCCATCCGATGCTTCCCCGCTGGGTCGGCGACTACATGTTCATGACGCCTTTCGGTGATGACGATCAGTCCTTTGCGATTGCGGACTATTCGGTCAATAAATTGGGTGTTAAAAATGTCGTGGTCTGGACCGACAATTCAATGGACTTCACCAAAGCCCTGTCCAAGTTTTACAAACAACGCATTCAGGAGCTTGGTACAAATCTGGTTCTGGAAGACTTCTTTATGATGGGCGACAAGGACTTCTCAGCCCAGATCGCACGTTTGAAAAACGCCAGTCCCAAAGCGGATGCCGTTTTTATTTCGGCTATCCCCAATGAAGCCGGATTGACGGTCAAACAAATTCGCGAAGCCGGATTGGATCTGCCCATCGTCAGCGGGGACGGCTTTGACACCGAACTGGTCACCACCGTGCCCGGCGACAAGTTGGCCAATGATGTCTATTTTTCCACCCACACGTATCGCGAAGACAATCGGCCTGAAGTTATCGCCTTCGTTAAGGCCTACGAAAAAGAGTATGGTCGGCCACCGGAAAATGCCTTTGCCCCCCTGGGATATGACGCGGTAGGCCTGATCGCCAACGCCATTAAAAAAGCCGGTACCACCGAGGGTAAGGCGCTGCGCGACGCCTTGGCCGGAACCCAGGGTTTTAAGGCCGTGACGGGTGAAATCACCTATTCGCGCCCCACCGGCGTTCCCATGAAGGGGGTTTCGATCATCAGTGTGCATGACGGAAAATACAAAGTGGAAGAAATCTGGTTCCCCTAGCAATTAGGTCAATCGCTACGCCATCCCGGCCGCTGGTCGGGATGGCAGATCGGCTATGCCGTGAATCGTGCTGCAAATAAGAGCGGAATGATGGAATAGTGGAATGGGGATTGCGGATTGCGGATTGCGGATTGATGGAATCGCTGCGCTCTGTCAATTAAAATGGATAAAATACCTCAAATCTGAAATCCGCATTCTGAAACCCACAATTAAAATGGACAGAATTCCTTAAATCCGAAATCCGCAATCCGCAATCCGCAATTAAAATGGACAGAATTCCTTAAATCCGAAATCCGCAATCCGCAATCCGCAATTAAAATGGACAGAATTCCTTAAATCCGAAATCCGCAATCCGAAATCCGCAATTAAAATGGACAGAATTCCTTAAATCCGAAATCCGCAATCCGCAATCCGCAATTAAAATGGACAGAATTCCTTAAATCCGAAATCCGCAATTAATAAGGGCCGTTCGACACAAAAGCTCACGACAGGCACAATTCCTTAAATCTAAATCGCACATTACCCGGACTCTGCCGGTGGCGGGAAATACAGCTTGAGACGGGTCGCTGCGGATAGATGACACCCGCCGCCGTTTTCGCATGCCGAGCAGGCGCTGATTCGGCCGGGGCAGACCGCGCCGTCCCGGGACAAAGCCGGGCAGCGGGATGATTTTAGCCCGATTTTAAAGCCATAGCGTTCTGCGAATATTTTCATTCGCAGCAGATCCGCTCCTTTGCCGCCGGCATTGAAATCGAACGGCTTTTTGCTTGAATAGTCCAAGGTCTCCCGGGTCGTAAAAAACCCTTCAAAAATCCGGACCTGGTTTTCCGGCGTTATTCCGACACCGAAATCACGAACCTCCAGCCGGGTTCCCCGCCCCTTTTTTTTCACAATGATCTCGATGCGGCCTTCATCGGGGGTATTTTCAACGGCATTTTTCAGCAGTCCGTCAAAACATTTTTGCAGGACCTCTCGCGGTATTTGCACCGGCGGCGCGTGGTTTAATTTGGTTATGACCTCTATTTCACGATGCGCAAAAGCGGGCTTCAGATATCTCAGCCGGTGGGCGATAAAATCATCGAGATGAATGGTCTCGGCGATCAACTCCCTAACCCCATAGGTGTCGTCGATATATTTTCGAATTCGCTTTACGACTTCGCCTTCGCCAACCTGGTCTGCCAACAAGGCCTCGAGTTCGTCACTGCATTGGTCCAGCAGGTGCGACAACATGGTTCGAGTTTTATAGGTTTTATGCTGGACAATGTCATATATCTGGTATTGCATCTCCAGCAGCCGATCCAGATTGCGGCGCGCTCTATCAATGGTTGGCTGCCATCTTTCCTCGGGCAGGGCTTGTAGTCTTTTTTCCAATGTCACCAATGAGGTTCGCAGAACCGCTATCGGCGTCTTCAGCTCATGGGACAGGTGGTTGATGACCTTGTCTTTGGCGCGGTTCAAGCTGGATACTTCCATGTACGCTTTTTTGATATCAGCGGCGAATCTTGCATTTTCTATGGACAGCGCCACGGTTCCGGCCAGCATGCTCAACAAATCAACATCGGCCTGGTCGAAGCCGCCTTTCTTCTTATTGACGGCACACAGGGTGCCGATGGTTCGCTCCTGGCTTTTTAGGGGCACCAACAGCAGATTGCGGGTCTGATATCCCAGCTTCCGATCGCGTTCGAGATGAATTTCGGAATCCCCGGAAATGTCATTCATGATGATCGGCTTTCCGCTCTTGATCACCTTGCCTGCCACCAGCTCATCCACCTGGAAACGGGTCTCCTTGGCTCTTTGCTGGGTGGCCGTGTCATCATAGGCGGCGCCCCGCAAAATCAGCTCCTGGCGTTGTTCATCGAGCAGAATAACCAAACCGCCTGCGGTTTCCATCAGCTCCTTGATGACTTCGCACACAAAATCGAGCAGTTCAAATAGTTCCGGATACTCGGGCAGAGCCATGCTGATACGTTGCATGGCCTCGTTGTTGCGGGCAATTCGCTTAACCCGGGTAATATCTCTGAGAATTACCAGCACACCGGCCGGTTCGCCGCTGGAGTCCGCAAAAACCGAAGCCCGCCAGACAACGTCCAGACTGCGTCCGCTTTTCGTCAGGCGACGGGTTTCGTAGCGTCGAATAATTTTCTCTTCCATGAGCTTGCGCAGATGCTCGCGGTTCTCCGCCTCCAACTCGGGGGGCACGTATGGCACACGTTTGCCGCGCAATTCCGTCAGGGTCCATCCGAAGGTATCGGTAAAAGCGGGATTCAAATAGGAGACCAGCCCATCCAGGCTGAACACGACAATCGAGTACGGCGCAAAATCAAGCAGCGTACGAAATCGCCGCTCGGACTTTATGCTTTCCTGAACCGCACGCCGGCGCTCGGTGGTGTCCTGCAGGGTTTCAAGGGCCCCCTGTATCTTTCCGTCAGAGTCCAACAGGGGGGCCGCCGTAAAGTATAGCCAGCGGCCGCCGTCACCGATATCCGGAAAGAAATCCTCCGCCTCGTAGGCCCCTGCCTTAACCGCTGATTTGCTGTATTTGCCCCGGTAATAGCGGGCAATCTCCTGCTCCGGCGCGCCGTCTATGATCAAATCGGCCATGGTTGGCCTGGCGGCACTGTAAAATGCTTTCCAGGCATCCCGCGTGCCGTAAATCTCGTCATGGGAGATGCCGCTGAGATTCTCCATCGCCGGGTTGTAATGAATAACGTTGTGCTCGTTGTCCAGCACAAAGGTGGGGATGGGTATACTTTCGATAATCTGGCTCAGTCGCTCCTGAATGCGCCAGTAGACGTCTTCTCGTTTCCGATGACGTTTGACCTCTTTTTCCAAGGATGCGACTTTCTTTTGCAATTCCTCATATGATGGCTTGTTAGCCATGCCTTGGAGCCTCCCGGGTATGACAAATGTCGAATGTCGATTGACGAATGTCGAAGTAAGGTATTCTATCGATTTATATTAATCTGAAATAGTCAGAGCGACCTGTCGGGTCGTAGCCGAAGGCGAAGTCCGAAGCGATTCCACAGATCCGAAATCCGCAATCTAAAATCCCAAATTATATCTCGTGACGTCATGAGAATTAAAATGTCATGAATTTGTAAATGTAGATTTAAATATCCACCAACCCGCCCGAAACCTGAAACCTTGAATGAAGCTTCGACTAACCGGATTACAGAAAATAATTGAACATCGAACATCGAACTTCCAACATCGAATAATGAATTCCGTCAATTTAAAAGCAACTGACAAAAGCCGATTCAACTATTGAAATTATTCGTATCAGGAATGAGCGTATTGTTAATATATTAAAACGACAAAGCGCAGCGTCATCCATATTGGACGTTCGATGTTGGGCGTTCGATGTTCGACGTTCGCGTGAGTTTCTTTTTCGATTTGACGTTCCGTTTGTTTAGTCGGCGGCGGCGCTGACACCTGAAACCTGTCTACGATCCCGTCTGGAGCGAAGCGGAAGCAGGGACACCTGAAACCTTCTTTCTAACGCCCCAGTTCCTCAAGTATCATGCCGTAAGCGTTCAGCCCGCGCTTAAAGCTGCTGAGGCGGAAAAACTCATCGGGGGCATGCAGGTTTTCATCCTCCAGGCCAAACGCGAAATTGACCAGATGCGCGTCCAGGTATTTCAAAAACGAGCCGCAAACCGGAATCGTGCCGCCGGTTCTGGCGATGAAGGGCTCCTTGTCATACAGCTTTTTTAAAACCACTCGGGCCGCCTGGTTGCCGGGATGGTCAAAAGGAATCTGGAACGGATCGGCACTGCCGGCGAGCTTTTTGACCGATGCCTTGGCGCCGACCGGTGCGTGTTTGGCGACATGGGCCGCGATCAACTCAAAGATCTGGTCCGGCTCCTGATGGGGCACCAGGCGGCAGGTGATTTTGGCGTGGGCCAGGCTCGGAATAACGGTCTTGATGCCTTCTCCCTGGAAGCCGCCCCAAATGCCGTTGACCTCCAGCGTGGGACGAACCCAGGCCCGCTCGTAGGTGGAATAGCCGGCTTCCCCATATAGCTCGTCCACCCCCAGTTCTCCAAGGTACTGGGTTTCATCGTATGGGATCTCGGCGATTTGAGCCCGCTCGGAATCTGATAGCTCGTGCACCGCGTCATAAAAGCCTTCAACCAGGACCTTGCCCTGGGGGCTGCGCATCGAGGTGATCAGCTGCGCCAGAGCGTGGATTGGGTTCTGAAATGTACCGCCGTAGGTGCCTGAGTGCACATCTTGCGCAGCACCTTGCAGATCGATTTGCAGGGCCGATAGTCCCCTGCGCCCAACGTTCAGGGCCGGCTGAGTTTCTTCCCACTGCCCACCGTCCGAGCTCAGCACCATGTCACAGGCCAGCAGGTCGCGCTGGGTGGATATGAAGTCTGGCATCTGGGGACTGCCGATTTCCTCCTGACCTTCAAAGAAGAATTTAACATTAACCGGCAAACTGCCCCGCGTCTGTAACATGGCCTCGACCGCCAGTATCGGAATCAGCATATTGCCCTTGTCATCTGAAGCCCCGCGGGCATAAATGCGATCATCCCGGATGAGGGGTTCAAAGGGTGGATGGGTCCACAGGTCGAGTGGATCGACCGGCTGGGTGTCGAAATGGCCGTAGATCATAATCGTCGGTTTATCAGGTGCATGCAGCCATTGGCCGTAAACGACCGGATGGCCGGCAGTGGGCAATATCTGAACCGCCTCGATACCGGCGGTTTTCAAGCGCTCGGCCACCCATTCAGCCGCCCGGTTGACGTCAGCGGCGTGCTCCGGCAGACTTGAAATGCTGGGGATACGCAAAAAGGCCGTCAGTTCTTCGAGATAAAGGGATAGGTTGGCTTCAAGGTGAACTTTCCAATCTGTCATAAATGCTTCCTCCTATTTTTGGGGTCTGGGAAGAACTTATTGCATTTAATTGGAATAATCAATAGATGTCGGGCAATTTGGTTGGATTGAGAGTAAAAAATCCGAGCCCGGAGGACCAGGTTTTCTGCGACAAAATAAAAAAAGGCAAGGCCGAATCGGCCTTGCCCGTTTGGATGATAGATGTTGGACATTTTCGGCAACCGCAGGTTGTGTCTGAGACCGACGGTTGTTGGGTTGGGAATTTATCGTAATTCTTCCCGAAATATCCCTATTCTATTTTTTTGATCTTTTTGGCCGGTACAGGGCGCCGGTGCCTTCAAACTCTTTCCATTCATCGTTGTGAAGAATCTTACCTTTAACCGTCAACTCGATATCCTGGACCGGCGGATTGGCCAGGGTTGCCAGGACGGCTTGTCGGTCAAATTTTACATACGTCGATCTTCTGGGTTTACGGTATTTGCGAAGCTTTTTAAGAAGTTTTTCCCAAAAAGCGCTTCTCTTTTTTGGAATGGCGCATATTTCCGACGCGTTGTCAGAGACGATACAAACACTGGCACGATCGACGTCATAAGCGTCATATCCCTTGGGGAACTTGATTTTGGCTCTTAGATACTTGGCTTTATACCTGGGATGATTTGGCATGCCGGGCTTAAATTTTCCCCCGCGAAATTTGACCATGACCGGGATTCGGTCGGTCGGAACCGGCTTAGGTTTAGGACGTACCAGGACCTCGGCCTCCACGATGTCGGTCAATCCCTTATCATCGACTACCGTCAAGGAGACCACATAATTTCCGCTATCTTGGTAGGTATGGGAAGGATTGACCCCGGTGACTAGGGAGCCGGCATCCGCCGAACTCATCGGTAGGGGTGTCGGCGCCGCATCACCAAAATCCCATTCATAGCTGACAATTTGACCGTCATCATCATAGGAACCCGACCCGTCGAACACGACTTCCTCGCCGACCTCGACTTCCAAATATTCCGGTTCAATAACCGCAACGGGTTCCATGTTTTTGACCGGTTCCCAGGGCTGGGCCGATACAGCGTTGACTGTCAACCCGGTGCCGCCTAGATAAGTCCCGTCATGCAAAAATGTCCCATCTGGTTGCCCCAGGAATACGGCCACACCCGACACGTCCGAGTCATAGCTGGCGATCACCAGATCCTGGAGTCCATCGCCGTTGAAATCATGGTTGTCGATGGCGGATTGATTGAGCGGCAATTCGTAGCTGGTCAGGTAGGTAAAATTAATCCCGTCGCCGGCCCCCTCGTATACATACAAAAAGTCATAGTAGGCCGCAACGATGTCGGCATTGCCGTCCCCGGTGAAATCGGCGGCAGCAACGCCCCATACGGCACCGCTGTCATAGCTGGCGAAAGACGTGGTAGTAAACTTTCCGGTGCCGTCACCCAGACTGACAAAAAACTGTTCATCGGAGCGGGGCGCAATAACGAAGTCGGCATGTCCGTCGTTGTTGAAGTCAGCCGCATCGGCACCGGCAGAAAGTGTGGGCGCGGAAGCGGCCAATAGCTCGGAACTAAATCCGAACGCCCCGTCGCCCAGATACAGCCCGCTGTATGAAGTTGAATCCAGGGACAAAACAAAGTCGGCATTGCCGTCCTCATTGAAATCGGCTACGGCGAGGTCCATGGCAAAAAAGCCACTTTCCGGCTCCAATCCCCAGTTGCCTGCAAAAACGGGCTCGGCAAATTGATTGCCTTCCTGCAATTTTTCAGAAATGTAGATGTCGCCGGAGCCCCAGCCGATGGCCATGATGTAATCCAGGAGACCATCGTTGTTAAAGTCGCCGAGCCCGTTGCCGTAGCTGAATTTAAACGGAACACTGATCGTGGTGTTATTGGTCTGCTGCAGAATTTCCGGCGGGTCAAACTTACCGTTTTCCGTCATGGACATGTAATTGGCATCTCCATTGATACTTGAAGAAACCACAAATACTTCACTGCCGACATGGGCCGGAACCGTCAGTGCAACCGCAAACACCGCACACAGTATGATGCTGCATACTCCCCAAGATGATTTTAACATATTCCCCCCTTTTTTAATTCCTCCGATCCCGGGTGCTTCCATCCCCCGAATTTCATTGGAAGCACCTGGGATTTATCCTGACTCTATTCAGACCCCCCAAACAATTGGTGCACGGCCCGGCTATTGTATCGGTGGGTCCGGACCGGCAAGCTTTGACTTCAAATAAAATGAAAATCAGCAAAAGAAGTTTCAATAACCATGCCACATCAAGAAGCTAATTCTGAATAGCTATTTAATTCAATAATTCAAATAAGTTGAACTGAATTCGCCACCCAATAAACCGCACCGCTCAAGGGCTGAATTGACAAAATTTGTCAGTTTCAGTAACAATTTTCAGTCATATCAGCCGGAGTAAAATACCAGTGCAAGGGTATTGTAGTTGACTTGAAAAAGAGGGGCGTGATAAAAACTCAGGATCTGGATTCATTGAATTGACAACCATTGGGCGTCCGAGCCGGCGGATATTGAAATAATCAGAAGCCGGCAGCGCTGTAAAATATTAGAAAGATCGCCTGTCATGACAGACAAGAAAAGTACGCCGTATTCCCCCTTCAACGAAGCCTGTCAGAATATCTTGTTTGAGCACCCTGAAGCAATCGGCGTGGCTTACAGGGTTCTAAACTGCGGGTGTGCCCTGATTTGCGGATCGACCGCCGGCGGCGATCCAATCGGCAACCTGCACCATATATCCGGACAGCCGGTAAAACGGGGAAGCAAACCCCCCATATGTTTGAAATGCCGCAAAGACAACGGATATGATCGGGTTGTCTGGGAAGGCATTTACTGGCCCGGCGCTCAGGATGAATGGCCCGACAAAGAGTTAAGAATATCAATCGGGCGCAAGGTTTTCGGTAGGGGCTACAATGAGCCGGAATAGCAATGGATTGACAAAACGAGGGATGAACGTGAACCTCGCGGGATGAGATTCGATTTTAGTTCGGCAGCAACACTTATAACGCATCGTCCCGGTTAGCGGGGCATTGATCCGACCAGGTGAGATGCAGGCTGGCCCGGGTCGGCTGATTCAGGGCTTAGCATCCCGCCGGAGACGGGATAGCTTCACCCTGGAGAATTGTGCATCGTCGGTTCGGTTACTATTCTTCGGCGCCCGCAGCCGGATCCAGGGGTGATCCCGCCGGATAGGCCCGGCCGGCCAGCTCACGATCCAGCATCAACAAACCGGGTTTATCATCACCAACCATCGCCAACTCATCGACTACCTTACTGGCGGTGGCTTCTTCCTCGATCTGCTCTTCTGAAAACCAGGCCAGAATCGGCTCGGAGGCATAATCTTTCTCTTCACGGGCGATGGTTGTAAGCTCATTGATTTTGCCGGTAATAAACTTTTCGTGTTCATAGGCGTCCTGGAATACTTCCAGCGGCGAACTCCACTCTGTTTTGAGCTGTTTGAGATCCTGCAGCACGACCGTACCATCGCGATCGATAACATGATTGTAAAATTTCATGGCATGGATCATCTCTTCATGGGCCTGGCAGCGCATCCAATGCCCCATGCCGTCCAGGCTTTTCGAGTGCAGCCAAGCTGCCATAGAAAGATAGATGTAATAGGATTCCAGCTCATTTTTAATTTGCTCGTTGATTGCGTTGTTCAATCTTTCTCCAATCATTGTATTCTCCTTTGTCAACCTGTTGTGCTTTGGAAAACTTATTTATCCAGTTTGGTGAATTTGGCCCCTTTTAAAGATATATCGGCCATGAGCCCTTTAACATCGAAAACAAATCCCACAATCGGATCTTTGATCGTTTGAGTATCGACCCGCTCGCCGGCGCCCACCGTGACCAGGGCAACATTGCCGTCCAGGCCGGCCTCCCAGCCCTTGCTGTCACGAAATCCCTGCAATGCTTCCTGGGTCATAAACGCAATAACGATATCCTTCGCTCCGGCTCCGATCTGAAAACCGAAAGAACCAGAGACCATGTTGTAGTAATCGGCAGTTTTTCCGTTGATTCTGAGGGCTCCCTCGCCATACTCGCCGCCAAAAATGAAAGCGGCTTTCATGACACCGGGCAGAACCAGCAATCCCCTCGTAGTGCCGTCAAATTCATTGGCGCCCTTGACCTGCTTATAAAAACGTTTCAATGCAACGTTGACCTTGGCGTCGATCACTTCTGCTTCAGCACCATAGGTAACCGCTACCGAACAGATCATGTATGCCAAAAGGACACCGACTGCAACCGGAGCAAGCGAGAACCGTTCTGTGGTCCGTGATTTCTTGGATTTTATCAATTTCGACTCCTGTACGTCGGCTTGTTTAAACGTTAATCACGGATGGGCAATTTTCAAGTAATTAATCCACCGGGGAGCGGGAGTCCTCCGGGCGCTGGAACGAAGGCTCCATTTTAGTCAGCTGTTCGATCGGAACACCGGCGGATTTATTGTTTATGACTGCAAAAGATTCAGGCAGTTTATCGGGTCGTTATAATCATTGGCCTATTCGCGGATGATGGTGAAGGCCTCACGGTCCCCGACCAATTCCTGCAGGCGTTTGATATGGCGGTTTTCTTCCTCAATTATTTTTTTTAATTGCTCCCGGGCCACCGGGTCTTCCACAAATGGCTCGAGCACTTTATAAAAAATTACCGAATCCTTTTCAAATTCCACAAAAACGGCAATGAGCTCGTCGGCATTTTCTATCAAAGAAAAATCGACTTCTTTGAGGGAAAAATTCTTATCTCCTAGCAGATCATCAAATAGCTCCCGGCTCATTTCATCAATAAAAGGATTGGCGTTTTTGGATTCAAGGTCCAGCTTTAAATTGGCAAAGAAGTCGGCATGCTTTACTTCCTCACCGGCCATCCATTCCAGCAAATCGATTAGCTCCGGTCTCACAACCTTTTCGATGGCGTTGCGATAAACCGCTTCACCGTTCTTCTCTAGTTTGATGGCCATATCCAAAATTTCATTGGCTGAAAACAAGGCATCACTCTCCTGTTTTAATGGGTTTACTAGGCGCCGAGTGCGGCGCAGATAATCGAAAAGTATTCTAGTCCGCATGCTAAAGTCAACAAATATCCTTTTTATTTGACCGTGCATTATCATAACTGCTATTTAGGCCGTATGCACAATGCTACTGATATACATTCCTCCGAGATCACCGCGGCTGCCACCGTCATCCTGGTCCGTGAGCTGGCCGGCACTTTGCAGGTGTATTTATTAAAGCGCAGCCCCAAAAGCGGCTTTATGGCCGGAAATTTCGTTTTCCCGGGCGGAACGGTGGATGACAATGATCGTCGCTTTACATTGTTCAGCAATTGCTGTGATTTGACGCATGCCGATCTTGCCAATCGGTTTGGCCCGGAGCTCTCCCTTGAGGAAGCCCTGGCTTTTTGCGTCGCCGCAGTACGCGAAACCCTGGAAGAGGCCGGAATATTTCTGGCAAGGAACAGTGATGCGTCCACGGCCGAACTGGAGCGTATCAGCAACCTGAGGCTGGTTTCCGATCTCGCGCCGGACTGGTTTGCCAACCTGATTGAAAATGAGCCGTGGTGTCTGTCACTGTCTACCCTATACTGCTGGAATCACTGGATAACTCCCGTATTGATGAGACGCCGCTTTGATACCCGCTTTTTTTTGGCCGAAATGCCGTCCGGCCAGATTTGCCGCCCGGATGCCAGGGAAACCGTGCAGGGTCTGTGGGTAAATCCCATACAGGGCCTGGCGGGCAATTTAACCGGTACCATCCCATTGAGCCCGCCGACGCTGGTAACCTTGCACCAGTTGTCAAAATACCGAAATTTAGCGGAATTGCATTCCGCAGCCGCCGGCCGGTCATGGGGCCGAACCATCCTGCCGCGACTGGTCCCAATTGGAAAGGAGGCCGTCATCGTCGAACCCTGGGACCCACAATACGACCGCTCAGATATTGAAATCAGCCCTGAAGACCTGCCCTCATCCGTTCTTCCGGTGGGCGCATCTTTTTCCAGGATCTGGTTGGATCAGGGCATTTGGAAACCTGTAGGCGCTTAGCGAGGTTATAGCGACAATTTTTCGTCGATGTTACCGCGCGCATTGGTACTCGAAGGTGTCAGGTGTCAGTGGGCAGCGTTGCCTCCAGCCACAAGCGTCCAGTCAGATCAAAGAAAAGAAACATCAAAAAGCAAATTTTAGATTTTGGAATGCGGATTTTGGATTTAAGGTATTCTGTCCATTTAAAACGAATGAACGACGTGTCGAGTCGTAGCCGAAGGCGAAGCCTGAAGCGATTCCACCATTCGTCAATCGACATTCGTCATTTCTTTCATAAGAGCGCTGCCTCTGGCAAAAAAACGGCCAGTCTGATCCAAAAAAAGAAACTGTGCCAGATCAATGCAATATTAATTTCCGATGAACTGATTTGCCGTTTCGTCCTCGTCCTCGTGCTCGTCCTCGAATCTTTTGAGCCGCTTTAAAACCCGAGGACGAGGACGAGTACGAGGACGAGCACGATTTAAAATCCCTTTCTTGGGGTTAATATAGACGAAGTTTCATAAGAGCAGCGGCCTCCGGCTAAAGGGCAGCCGGTCTGATCAAAGAAAAGAAACTAATGAACGTCGAACATCGAACGTCCAACATCGAACATCGAATAATGTATTCTGTCTATCTTATAAAAGACTGAGCGAAGCGATTCCACCATTCGTCAATCGACATTCGTCATTCCAATGTGTTTTCACACGAGGGGTGCCGAGACCCCAGGTCTGTCATCTGACTTCTGTCATCTGTCATCTGTCATCTGTTCTCCGACACCCGAAACCCGACACCCTCAGTAACTTACAACATGTTGTCAGATAAACCCCACTAAGGACCTCAACCCTGAAAAACGATCGAAAGTCTGTCGACTGTCACCTGTTTGACGGATATCAATGCGATCCCGGTAGTTCGGGTCATGGGTTAACTCTTTAACCTATTGTAAATATAATAAAATTTTAATCATAAGCTTTTGGCATTTACTTTGCATATTTAGGTTGGCAAACTACAATCATCATATCATAATCATCAAACAACGAAGGACTCAATCGTGATTAATCTTGTATTCATGACCCTGCTCGGCTCGGCATTGATTCTTTCAATCTGTGCTCTCTGGTTGGCAGTCAAGGAAATGATGACCGACTAAAACTTTGATACTATTAAATTTAGATCTTCTCTGCCATATTTCGCGCGGCTTCCTCAGGATGGCATTATACCTTCCCGCCACAGCGGATTTTCGATATAAATTTAATGAATTCCGTACAGTGGACTCCATTCAGCACCGCATTCCGGGTTACCTGCCACGGATCGAATTCTTTTCAACCATTTAGACCTGTTTTCGCGGTAGTTGAAAATACGGGTTGAAAACCATTAATATTTTTGTAAAAATGGTAAACGTCACTATAACCGGGAAGCGGTAATTCCGACCCGGCGTCCGGAATGAAAAGGGCATCCGTTCGAGGTGGTCAAAATACCATGAAACTGGAGCTTAAATAATGTTCAAAGAAAGCAAAATCAGTCAACGATTGCAAAAACTGGAAAAGCACCTGCAGCAGGAAAACCCGATTCTTTCCGAAGTGGTACAAAATTTCCGTGATCTGGATCGAATCAGCCGGCGCATCGGGTATTTTCACAAGGAAGAGTCTCATGCAACCCGAACGCCCTGGTGGCCGTTAATCTCTATTCTGGGAATATATTCAGCGGGAAAATCAAGTTTTATCAATCATTTTCTGCAATACAACCTGCAGTCCGTGGGTATTCAGGCCGTCGACGACAAGTTTAGTGTCATTTGCTATACGCGCGATAAAAAAGAAAGGGTCCTGCCCGGTTTGGCGCTGGATGCCGACCCCCGCTTTCCGTTGTATAAAATCAGCCAGGCCATAGAAGAGGTGGCCGAGGGCCAGGGTGACCATATCGATGCCTATCTGCAATTAAAAACATGCCCCAGTGAAGTCCTGCGCGGCAAGATCCTCATTGATTCACCGGGTTTTGATGCCGATGATCAGCGCACTTCCACCCTGCGGATCACCGATCACATCATGAATCTGTCGGATCTGGTTCTGGTTTTTTTCGATGCCCGCCACCCTGAAACCGGCTCCATGCGCGATACCCTGCAGCACCTGGTAAAGGCAACCGTCAGTCGACGCGATTCCAACAAATTTTTGTATATCCTTAATCAGATCGATGTCACCGCCGCAGAGGATAATCTGGAGGAAGTGTACGCAGCCTGGCAACGGGCCCTGGCTCAATATGGCTTAACCGCCGGAACGTCCTACGCGATCTACAACGAGGATGCGGCAGTGGCCTTTGACAACGATGATGTCAGATCCCGCTATCAAAACAAGCGCGAAGCGGATTCCAATGCCATCAACCGACGTATCGAGCAGGTGGGAGTGGAGCGCGCGTACCGGATCGTCGGATTACTGGAACAAACCGCCCAAATGCTTAAACAGGACGTTGTCAGCCGTCTGGAGCGCTTCAGGGAAGGCTTGCGACGCAGGATACTGCGGTTGGAAGGCGCCATAGTTGCGGGCCTGCTGGTCGTATTCATGTTCCTGACCATTTGGGGGGGCTATTGGGATGGTTTGTCCCTGAGTCTGCCCTTTGCGGAATTGGTAATGCTAAACGACTATACGCTATATGGTACGATTGTCATTTTAGCCGCAATTGTCGGCTACGTCCATTTTCGTATCCGGCGATGGGTGGCAAAAAAACTGTCCGTCAAACTGCTGAAGGAAGTAACAAACCCTGATCTGCATGCCAATTACCAACGGGCCTTTCGCAAAAACAACCGCTGGTGGTGCCCGATATTGTGGCCGAAGCCGGTCGGCTGGGGCAAGCGTACCGCGGCCGCACTGGAAAAAGTAGTGGACGACAGCAACGCCTATATCCAGAAGCTCAATGATGAGTATACTAATCCCTCAGGCAGCGAAAAAGTCAAGACCGAATTCGACCGGCTTGCACCACCAAACCCGCAGCAGCCGGATTTCTCCCGGGTCGACCCCCCGGGTTCCATACCGGTTAGCGACGAATCGCTGACCTCGAAAAATTAGCCGATTCAGCCGTTCAAAGGTTCGGGATTCCGCGCTGAGAGCCAAGCGCCATCCGGCACGCTGGGCCGGAGGCGGGCGAATGCATAGTCGGCATAATATCGAATGGTGAGACCTGAACCCTGGTCGTCTTCGGCCGCCAGGCGGTTAGACCTGTGATCCCTTGCTTATGGCTGAAAAAAGCAGAGTGATTGTCATCGAAAAAGACAAGGCTGTTTTCTGGCTGGATGGAAACGGTTGCTGGCATAATGAAACCGGCAAGTTCAGGCACCCAAAAATAATTCAGCACTTTCATACCTGCATCAAACGGGACCGGCAGGGTTATTATCTTTGCCAGAAAAACGGCAACTTCACCGAAAAGGTCTACTTTCCTTATGAAGATCAAGCCTTATTTGTGTTTAATGTATTATTTAACGACGACGTTACCCTGGTGCTAAACACCAAAAAAAAAGTCAAACTGAAGCCGCGTAAACTTTTTATCAAAAATGACTGCCTGTACATGCACATGGGGGAAGAAATCATCAAATTTGCCGAACAGGGGTTGATGAAAATCGCCCGGCTTCTCGAAGAAGAAAACGACCGGTTATTCATCCGGGTCAAAAAACGACGCTACCAGATACCTGCAATCGATGATTTGTCAGCTTCAAGCTGATCCATCGGTGCACGACACCACCGCCTGAATCATGGCCAAAACTGAAAGGAGCCCACGTCATGCGTTTAAGGAACCTATTTACTCCCGTCACCAATATGAGCACGGAGCAGTTGAAAGCCTTTATCAACGCCAACGAGGAAGGCAGCTATGCCCTGCTGGACGTACGTCAACCCTCGGAATATGAGACAGCCCGCATCCCCGGCGGCAAGCTGCTGCCGCTGCCGTCTTTGGATGACAGGGTCAATGAATTGGATCCTGAAAAAACGGTCATTGTCTATTGAGCAGCCGGCCGGCGCAGCCGGGCTGCTGCGCAGATCCTGACCGGCAAGGGTTTCAAACAGGTCTACAACCTGGCCGGGGGCATTGAGGCCTGGCAGGGCCATGCCGCTGCCGGCCCTGCGGATATGGGCATGCTGTCTTTGAGAGGTGATGAAACGCCGCAGGAGGTCATCGCTTTAAGCTATGGACTGGAAGAAGGGTTGCAAAAATTCTATGCCGCTTCAGCCAAACTGGCGATTGATCCGAAGGTCACCGGGATTCTTGCCAAATTGGCTGTAATTGAGGTACGACACAAACAGAGACTGTTTGAGCTGTATCTGGCAGTTGAAAATGGTCCGGTGGAACGGGAAGCGTTCGAGGCGGAAATCGAATCGGAAATGACCGAAGGCGGATTTAATCCGGATGAGCTCCTTGAACAATTTCTGCCGACCTTTAAAGCAGCCGCTGATGTATTGAATTTCGCCATGATGTTGGAGGCCCAGGCCATGGATTTATATATGCGACACGCGGATCATTCCAAAGACCGCCAGGTCAAAGCGATCTTCTACAAAATGGCTGATGAAGAAAAAGCCCATTTAACTAGCCTGGGGGATTTGCTGGATAAACAATGAAATAGTGATCTTTAAGCGATGAAAAAACAGCAATTGGAAAAAATGGAGTCCATGTTCCATCTCATCCAGCATGAATGGCGGGACATCAATCCGCTCGAGCTGGTAGTATATCAGCTGGCCCGAGGCAATACGTTTAACATGCGAGTCATTGGGCTCGAGGGTATCAGGCGGTTCCGGGAGGAAAACCCCGACTGCGCGATAACCTTCAAGCCCAATCACCTCAGTGAGGCCGACTTCATCCTGCTCTGCATCCTGTTCAGGGAAAACAATATGAAGGTGCTGGTGGAGGGCGGGGCCAACCTGTTTATTGATGATATAGATATATTCACCGATCTGCTGCCCAAATTTGTCCGGGAAGAGTTTAAGGATTTTCTCAAAGGCCAGCGCATGAGCATCGCCCAATATCTCTCCAGCAGGGGGGCGTTTAAAGTGTTCCGCGAACCGCTGACCGTCACCCAGCCCGACGGCAGTGAAATGACGATCGGCAGAAAAGAAATAATTTCTTTGACCCGCGCCTATCGCTACCACCTGGTCAAGAACAAGGAGATGTTCGTCACGTTTCCCGGCTACTCCAGCATTAAATTGGGGCTGCTCGATCTGCTAAAAAAGGACGGCACCAAAACCGGTCGCAGCTATACCGGTAAAATAGACGGTTATCACCATCTGCCATTTCAAATGGATATCGAGGCTTCGCTGGAGACCGGGGTCGACGTCTATGTCGTGCCGGTTAACATTGCTTATGAGCGGGTTTTGGAGGATGAACACTTTGCCAAATTAACCCGGCTTTATGAATCCGGTGAAAGTAAAAGAGAAATATACATAAATGATCTGGGCTATATCGTTAAGGAATTTTACGGCGATAAGAATAAAGGAAGTCTTTCCATCAAATTTGGTGAACCCCGCAAGGTCAACACTCCGGATTTAAAAGAAGGTTTTGCCGGCCGGAAAATAAAAAGCGCTGCCCATAAGCATGCTGAGGAGTCTTTTGACAACATGCTGGCAATGCAGCCTATTTTCCCGGCCAATATCTACTTTACCGCTTTTGCTGAAAACTTCAACCGGACGCCCGTGGGTGTCATGAAAGAAAAAATCGATGATATCCGAGACCACCTGAGAACCCTGGTCTGGGGCAAAGCCAAGCGCCGGATCGATTTGCACTATGTTCTGGGCTACAACCACCACATTATCGCGGCCGACGAGATAATCAACCGCACATTTCAGATTTTCAGCCGACCGAACCGCCATATTACCGATATCGACGGTGATATGTTCGTGGTTTACAACAAGGAGGTCGCGCAGCAATATAAAAATCATACGGCTCACTTTTTCGAAAAATGAAAGAACTGATAAAAAAGACTAGAATATTCGCTCAAAACAGAGATTGGGAGCAATTCCATTCACCCAAAAACCTGGCCATGGCGCTAAGTGTCGAGGTGGCGGAAATTGTCGAGCATTTTCAATGGATGAGCGAGGCCGAAAGCAAAAGTTTGGAGCCCGCCAAGCTGGCTGCGGTTAAAGAGGAAATAGCGGATGTCATGATCTATCTCACCCGGCTAGCCGACCGGCTTGGAATCGATCCGTTGCAGGCCGCTGAAGAAAAAATGCAGCTCAATGAAATCAAATACCCCGTTGATAAGGCTAAAGGCAGGGCCGCTAAATATACCGAATTTTAGCCGACGTCGGAAAGCAAAAGGAGGAGTTTATGCTGTCGCGTAGTGAGATAGAAAACCTGCTGGGGGACTGGAACCAAGCCTGGGACCGGCATGACTTGGACGGCGTCATGCAGCTGTTTCATGAGGATATCATCTTTGAAAACTGGACCGGTGCCAGGGTCAAAGGCAAGTCGAGACTTTTGGCAGCCTGGGCCCCTTGGTTTAAAGACCATGGCGGGTTTAAATTTACCCCGGAAGACACCTTTATTGATGAGTCGCAGCAAAAAGTACTTTACCGCTGGCGCCTCGAGTGGCCTTCCCTGGAAGGCGGCTTCGAGGGTAAAGCTGAATCCCGGCGTGGCGTGGACGTAATCCACTTTAAAGGCGATAAGATAATCCTGAAACTGACATATTCTAAAACGACGCTTGACATCGAAGGCCGAAGAATAGCTCTCACGGCCAACGTTTGACCGGCGGCCTAGTCCCGATCGGCACCGCCGGATTCTCCATGCTGTATCGCTTTGGTCTGCTCAAGTTCTTCAATGATTTCTTTGAGTCGAAACTCTCTGGCTTCTACTTTGACCATCATCATGCCGAATGATTCCGCCAATTCACTGAGCACGCCGGGATATCTTCCTTTTTTCGAAAGTTCAAACAGGTGGTCGGAGTCTGCCTTGTCATATTTGCCGGAAGCAATTTTTTTGCAGCAGGCATTGAGCATTTCAAACAGATCAAGGTAATAGCGCTCGAAATCCATAGTAGACCTCCAATTTGATCATAATTTTAATCCCAACAATATATTAACTTCCGTTGCGCTTGGCAAGTGGCAATATTAAACGTTGTATTGACTCACCAAGAAAATTTGTGATACTCGACTAACTATATCAAAAGCTTTGGTGGAGGCGCCCCAGGATGACCAAGCAGTTGAGCCTGTTTCCGGACAGCCCCTTGAACTTGTCACCCGATTCAAAGGATGAAAATCTCGCAGACCTCGAGAACATATTAAATCCGGTTGATGAAATGTTTGCAGCCAGCAGCCGATTCAGAGACAGCCGCCGTTTTACTGAATTGCTGCGGTTCATCGGGCGCTTTCCGGATTATTCAGCCTTTAACGGTTTGTTGCTCTATATTCAAAATTCTTCCGCCACCCGGGTTGCGACTGCCCGCCGCTGGCAGCAAAAATTCGGCCGGCGACCTATATTCGATGCCCAACCCATGGTCATTCTGGCTCCCATGGCGCCGATTCTATACGTCTACGACGTACAGGATACGGAAGGCCCGTCCTTGCCTTCATTTCTACTGGGCCCGCGCGGGACACCGCCGCAGCCTCTCATTAAAATCTATCGGAATACGCTGCACAATTGTGGGGTACACGGGATAGCTGTGCATGAGATATCGATGGATAATGAAACAACCGGCACTGCCAGCCGCATTACGCCGGCCCTTCGAAAACAATATCAGGATTTGGACTTGCCCAAGGATACCAGCTATTTGATTATGATCGACAAGACCAGATCCTTGGAAGACAGGTATTCAACGCTTGCCCATGAGTTGGCCCATATTTTTTGCAGTCACCTGGGAATAGATCGCCATGCCTGGTGGCCGGAAAGGGAAGACCTGAATATCGTTGGCGAACAAATTGAATCTGATGCGGCAGCGTATCTGGTCTGTGAACGTTTGGGACTTTCGGCCTGCTCCGCCAAACATCTGTCAAACTATATCGAAATAAACCCTCGATTGCCGATCTTCAGTTTGCATGCGGTACTACAGTCCGTGGGTTACCTTGAAGATATGGGCAAATCACGCTGGAAAGAGCCCAAAAGGCACCGCCGACAGTAGGAATCTGAGCCCAGAAGACCTGACTTTGATTCACACCGAGAAACTAATGAAAGTGGCACCTTTTACCGGCAGTGTCCAGGTTTCAGGTGTCAGGTGTCGGGTGTCAGGTGTCGGGTGTCAGCAACCGAGGTCGACCCGCTGGATGGGAATCGCTCATGAATTGATTTTTATATTGGGAAAATGACTACCCAATAAATAGGAAATTTTTGCCACACGTTGCTTGGCTTGATCGTCAATTAATTCGCAACCAACTGATATTTTTATGATTTATATTTTTCTTCAAGTTTTTCAAGTTTGCATAGTTTTTGCTGTGACTATTTAGAAGCTAAAGAAATGGAACCTGTCGGGGCTGCAGCCTTTCTTATTCTGCAGGCTTGACTGATCTACAAATCCAAAATCAAAATTCAAAGATCTAAAATTGCATCCAACTTGCAGAAGACCAGAAATGGGCTGACAGGGCCTTTCTGTCAACCAATAATTTTCACCATCCCAGATGTTAACCCCGATGGAGGTGCAATTTGTCTCAGATTCGAGAAATAGCAGCCAATTCAGAAAAAAAAGGGGGGCGCACCGTAGCTGTCGATAGCGGCGCCAACCCATTTGACAATGGCGGTCGCCGTCTTGGATACGAGCGGAGACAGTTTGATTATTCGGATTATTTTCCTGATAGAAGAATCGGCCGGGATCGCCGCACACAGCCTGAAAGACGAATCGATTTAGAGCTCAGCTCGTAAAGCCAGCTTTATCCAAACGGCGAAAAATGGATATACTCCATTGTTCAATTCCCCACGGCATTGCCTTGCCGATGAAAGCAGCGACAACATAACTGGCTCCTGAGACACCCGTCTCATAGGCTTGAATTAACCGCTCCCCGAGAGTATCTATTCCCTGTTGCTTTTCGCGCCATTTCTGCTTTATAATAGTCGTTTGTAGTTACTGCACCCTGGATAATTGCAGTTTAACAAGATCGAGAGCCCCGCAGTTAGATTGGAAATCCTACCTTTATTGAGGAAAACGAAATGAAAAGATATAAGCTGCTGATTGGTTTTTTGGCGATACTTATTGGATGCATCGGCATGTCACATGCAGCCGATTTAAAAGATGGGTTTTTGGGAATCCCATGGGGAACCGACATCGCTGAATTGCCGGATTTCGTGGAAGTGGCGCAAAAACATGATGTCGTCTACTATGGAAATCCGAAAAAATCCTATACTCTGTTTGACGTCGAGGTGCCGTATGTGACCTATGCGTTTTACTCGGCCAAATTTTTCGCCGCGTATGTCGACGTAGCATCCATCGATGTATTCGGCAAACTGAAAGATCACATAACCCGCAAATACGGCGCACCGCGTACAACCTTGAATTTCAAGGACGGACAGCGAATATACAACTGGAAATATCGGGATACCAAGATAAAGTTAAAGCTGTACGAAAATGAGGGCAAGATGAAGCTTGGCTTTTACTATGCGCCGCTGACCAACAAAGTCAATAAAGCTCAGCGGGAGGCATTCCCGCCACCCAGCAGGCCTGTCTTTCCTTTGGATGAACGTCGCCTGGGCGAGGCAATGGAAGTGTTTGGTTTTTAGAAAGGCACGTTGAATCCGCTGAAAAACCTCAAGGGAGCCTTAAATGTCGCTTAAAGAACATGAATATGTAAGACAGACACTGGAGAGATATACCAACTGCAAACTGGATCAATTCAATGAACATGTGCTGATCACCAATTTCAAGCAATACATTAAACGTTTTCAGGAGAAAACCAAAGGCAAATATTCCGAGGGCAACTTCCGGATTGTCAATGCTCCCGAGATAAACTGCACCATGATCGACTTTGGGATCGGTTCCCCCCAGGCTGCTCTGATTATCAACTGCCTGGCCTACCTGGATAGCCTCAAATCCGTTATCATGCTGGGGATGTGCGGGGGAATCGACGATATCCTCGAAGTGGGCGACTTTTTGGTTCCTTCGGCCGCAATCCGGGGTGAAGGCACCAGCCGTCATTACCTGCCGCCGGAGTTTCCCGCCATACCGGCCTCATCAGTGAATCTATATTGCATCGGTGCCGTTCGCAAGGTTGGCTTGACTCCCAGGTGCGGCATTGTGTATACAACCGATCGGCGACTGTGGGAATATGATGAAAAATTCATTCAATATCTAAGAAAACAGCGCATTCTGGCGATCGAGATGGAATTGGCCACTCTTTTTTCCGTTGCCTACCGCTATGAAGTTCCCATCGGGTCGATCATGCTGGTCTCCGATATGCCCCTTCAGAAAAGAGGTATCAAGGATAAAAAACTGTACAACAAGATTTTTTCCTCTTACATGGAAACTCATATTGATATCGCCCAGGACGCCGTTTCAAAAATACATACCAACTGGAGTTCCGTATCACGCAAGCTGACCAGTGAATGGTAGCGATGCCGCAGCCCTTCCAAACTAGGCGCTTAGCGACATCACATAGACAATTTATTGTCGATAGTAGCTCGCAAAATGATTTTTCAAAGGTGTCAGGTGTCAGCATTTAGCTCCTATTTTTCCTGACACCCGAAACCTGACACCTGAAACCTAAAACTAATGAACTTCGCTACTGCTGCCCCGCTGGGGCCACTTTTTCCAATCGCAGCAAAGGAAAAAGTCCATTATATTCTAGGGGGTATCACAAACCTGTCAAAGGAGGATTTTTAGATGGAAAATACTGAAAAGATCGTCAACGGATTTCAATTCATGCCGCCCTCGCTCGGTGCGTGGATCGCAAAAGACATCCCCGCGGATTCTTTTGGCGGGGGCATACCATGGACACCGCTTAAAAAGCCGGTCAGAGAAACAACTTTTACCCTGATGACCTCGGCCGGTATCAGCATGAAGACCGACCCACCTTTTGACATCGAAAGAGAAAAGCGGGAACCGGCCTGGGGAGATCCATCCAGTCGTCAGATTCAAAAGTCAGCCGGCAAAACGGATATTGACGTGAATCATCTTCATATCAACACGGAATATATCAAACAGGATATCAACGTGATCCTTCCCGTCAACCGATTCCACGAATTCGAAAAGGAAGGCATCATCGGTCAGCTGGCCGCAAATTGTTATTCTTACTATGGCTTCCAGCCGGATCCTACCGAACTGCTGACGCATACCATGCCGCGAGTGGCCGACCAGATGCGGGCCGAAGATGTTGAGGCGGTCTTGCTCACGCCGGCTTGACCGCTGTGTTGCCGGTCCGTGGGACTGGTCGCCCGTTTTCTGGAAGAGAGCGGCTTTACAACCGTTGTATTAACCATGACGCCTGAGTTCAACCGGGAAATCGGAATCCCGCGAGTGGCGGCCATCGAGTATCCCTACGGACGCACGGTGGGACAAGTAGACGATGTTGCGGGTCAACGCCGGGTTTTGCTGAATACGCTGTCTTTTCTGGAAACAGCGGAAAAACCCGGTCAGGAATGTCACCTGCCGTTCACCTGGCCGGAAGAGCCCAAAAAGGCCAAGTGGCAGCCGCCGGAAATCTCTCCCATCATAAAACTGCATCTGGATGAAATAAAAAAGTTGGGCGCCAAAGCCAAGAAGAAGGAAGGGCCTAATTAACTGGAATAATGGAATGATGGAATACTGGGTAAATTCCTGTTCCATCCGGCTTAAAATTTTTTTAAATGCGCAGCATAATATTATTAATCCGCAGATATTCATAAACTGATCATCTTTGGATTACCCAACAATCTTTCGCAGCCCCTACTAAACTGTCATTCAGGGCGGATTAATACGGATCAATCAGAAATAATCCGCAATTGAGATATCATGTGCGCATACTCGTCTGGGGCGAGCTGCTGCCAGGCAGTCCGGGGAGTAAACTGAAGAACGGATTTGACATCCGGCGCGAACACCTTGCCGGACTGGAGATTTGGCACTTTCAGCAAATATTTGTATTCGTTGCCGAAATCCAGCAACATGTCCAAATCATCGCTGTCATCCAACAGCTCAACCATCAGGATATTGCGGATCCGTCCCCGCCCTTTTAAATATCGCCGGCCCTGCTGGTCGGCGTAAATCTCGACAATTGCATCCTCAACGCACATTGCATCCTGATTGTCGGCAACCAGCAAGGCCTGATCAACCAGGTATTCGCCCTCGGCAAATGGTATCCAGTTTTCCATGTTCAATATCCTGCAGCCTGGGGTTATGAGTTTAGGCAAAGCTCTTGTATGCTTGATAATCAGTTTTGGCCGGAATCGAGCTTGCGTTTTTCACACCAGCTTAATAATTTACGGACCTAGAACCAATAAAAAGGCAATTTTAAGATTGCCAGAAGTGATTGAAGAGTCTCGATTTTGGAGTATTAGAGTGCTGGAGTACTGGGGTATAAAAAACATCAGACCTTCTACCAATACTCCAACACTCCAGTACTCCATCATTCCAGTACTCCAAGACTCCAACACTCCATCAATCCATCAATCCAGTACTCCAACACTCCAGTACTCCAACACTCCAACACTCCAATACTCCAGTACTCCAATATTCCAGTACTCCAACAGTCCGATATTTATCAAAATTTAAAGCCCCACAACAGATCACTTTCTTTCGGTTTATGGAACCGAAAATTCCAGCTCATAACAATCTGCGGATGGCCAGCAGGGTGATATCGTCAAACTGCTCGGCTTCACCGATATGCTGCTGAAGACTGTCTGCAATCCGATCAAGAAGATCACTCGCGGAGGGATAGGGATCATCCAAAATCGACCCCAAACGGTCGGCCGAGAAAAAGCTTCCGTCCGGTGCGCTGGCCTCGATGACCCCATCGGTGTAACCAAGCAGGATATCGCCCCTTTCCATGTGCGTTTGCTGAAGATTGAAGTTGAGTTGCGGCTCGACTCCCACCGACGGACCCGTGACAGCGAGCTGAGCTTTGACACCGCCACCGGGATTCAAGATATACAAGGGCTCATGCCCACCATTGATATAACTCAGCCTGCCGGTACTCGGATCCAGTATTCCGAAAAACAGCGTGGCAAACATGGCAAGTTCGCCATGGTTCAGGGCAATATATTTGTTGGTGAGTTGAACCGCTTGAAGCGCCTTGATATGGACCGGGTCCAGGGCTTGGTCTTCATTTTCAGGCTCGGCGCCGGGGGCAACCGTGTCGCTGCAGGTCAGGGGTAAACCGTTTAAAGTAGTTTGGCCGGAAAATATGCGGATCAGGCTGCGAAACAACGCCATAAAAAGCGCTGCCCCAACCCCTTTGTCACATACATCGGCGACGACAAATCCGACCGGACCATCGGGCAGTTGGAAGATGTCGTAAAAATCGCCGGCGACCTGGCGCGCGGGCTTAAAATAAGCTGCGGTTTCCCAGCCCGGTAATTGCAATAGCTGGTTGGGCAGAAAGTTGATTTGTATCTGACGGCCTTTTTCCAGTTCGTCGTTGAGAACTTTGGAATAGGCTTCAACCTGTTGAAAGCTTTGCTGCAGTGCTTCTTCGGCTTTTTTCCGCTTGTCAATGGCATCCGAAATCTGACGGTACATCTGGCGAAAGGCTCCGATTACCTCGCCCAGTTCATCGTGGCGCTGAATATTGGCCGAATAAAATTCAGGTGTCTGTTGATCCTGGCTGAGAGCTTCGCCGGCCCGAATCAAATCGTTCCTCAAATTTAAAACAGGATTAACCACAATCCAGCGCAGGGGCAGCCAGGTGCCCACCGTCACGAACAGGGAGATGATCAGCACCAATCCAGCGATTCGCAGAAAGTATGAAATCAGTTCCTGTTGAACTGAAGATGAATCGTGGCGCAGGATCAACCGGTAGTCTCTTTGCAGTTCCACCGGCGAGCAGGCGATATCATAACGGGAGCCGTCCTGGCTTAAAAGGAAAGTCATGCTGGCGGGATTGACATCGGCAATGGACAATTCAGGCATTTCGCCAAAAGAGCCGATTTTTCGGCCTTCGGAAGTATAAAGAGAACCTCCGACCACGATCTTGCCGTCGTGCAGCTGTTCAATGTGATCGAAGAGCTCATCGTGAGAGGCATCCAGTGCAACAATCCGCATGGCAAACGCAACCCGCGCCGCTGAAATGTCCTTCATCTGCTCCAGGAGTTCTTTTTCCTTTTGGTTGTAGGACGGGATGAAAATCAGCGTTTCAATTAATATGACACTGATGAAAACCCAGAATACGATGCGTCGCGTCAGACGGGATATCGAAAAAGCAAGGTTATCTTTTGATGACATTAAATTCGGCTCCGATTAGTTGAACCAACACCGGGGGCTGTATTTAACTGCGCCTCAACAGAGAAAATTTACGGCAAAAGGTCGCTGCTAATTTTTCGGCCAATTAGGGTGAGAGTAGTAATCGTTTGAGTTTTTGTCAAATCAGCGCCGGATTATTGGCCAATCGGCCACTTTCGATAAAAGATTGTCGACTAACTCAAATGATTCATTACAAAATCTATCCGGTATGTCATGCTTGACAATCTAACTTTTTCATGGCCTAGTGGCCGTATCGCTGCAGGATTGCAGGGATCAAAAGGCAAATCGACCAGGACGATTCCAAACAGACCCACCGGGAGGTTTTGCAATGTTTAAAAAATTAGGCCAAAAATTGTTTGGCAAAGGTCATCCCGAACCAGCCCCCGACGGCTTTTTCTTGAATGTGCGCTGCAGTGACTGTGGGGAGCAATTCAATCTTTTTATCAATAAATCATACGAACTCATGCAGAATTTCGAAACAGACGGCAGCGTCCACTATACTTTAAAAAAAGAGGTTTACGGTGTCGGCTGTAAAAATCGCATCCAGGTCACCATGAAGTTCGACGGCAGCAAAAAACTGGTATCGAAAGAAATCGAAAACGGTGAGTATATCGAGGAGTAATTATGGTCTCGACTCCGGCAGCAAATTCGCCCGCCCCCTCAAGATGGAGTCAAACGCTTTGTAAGATGCTGCAGGTTATAGTTGGCGATTAATGACCTACAATTCAAAAATATAAGTCACCAGACCGTCGCCGTTGCTGCTGCCGATTACCTGGTATTTTACTTTGCCGCAATTTGATAGGGCAGCTTTGACATTTTTGGCCTGTGAGGACGGCACCGTATACCCGCCTTTGATTGTAGAACCCGGCGCTGAAGCCGGCAGATCAAAAGTTACCCCGATTTTGGCTTTATAATCCGGAATCTGCCCCCTGATGATGATGCCATGGCCACCGACGTTCGGATCGACCATACCGGCTAGCTCGAGATCAAGCGTGTCCTGCCGTACCTTGGCGAGCGCTTCACTGTCATTCGGCTGTTTTTTTCTCCAACTGCCCCTTGTCGGCGGCTCATTCGGAGATATTATTTCTCCAATTATGATCAAGTCGTCTTTCACAGCAATATAATCCGGCTTGCGCCGGTGTTGCCGGGTTTTGCCTTTAATATCCTTCTCGCCGTCGAAATAATCATAACCGGCTGCGATAAAGGATTCTTTCACTTTTGGATAAAACTCGTTTTTTCCACTCATTTTGGCTTACCTTTTAAAAGTAATGGATTTATGCCGAGATCAAATCCGGATGATCCGGAACTATAATATATAATTAATTACGAATGCGCGAAAGGTGAAAAAAATAAGATATAATTCCGTAGGGGCCCCTCTGGAAAGAGACTGTATAGATATATCGGCAGATACAGCCAAACCTTGAATATTTTTTTTAGATCTCAATTAGATTGAATTTCAATTGGTTATCAGATCTTCGCAAGGGTGGTAAACGCAAAGGGATTTAATTGGCGATCGGTGTCAATGGGGAAGATTCGCTAGGGCAGCTGCCCGCGGGGCGGCGTCATATGCGGGAACGTCGTCTTGTGGTCCGTTAGGATTAAGTGCTCGATGCGTGGTTTTTAATGTTCGAAAGTGATTTTTTTGTTGGGATTCAGAAGGTTTAGATAACAGGTATCACAGATAACGCGATGGTCACTGCATATCCACTCCGATGAGGACCTCAACTCCCGCTTACAGGAGTCACACGTTTTCAACTGGGCATTCGCCGAATCATCCAACATCCGTTCTGCACAGCTATTATTGGCCATTAAAGTTTCTCCCATTAAGTATTGATAAAGCAACATACTTCTAAAGCAACTATCTTGCCACACGGTGTTCAAGAAATTATTCGTTAATTTTCAATTTAATTTCAGATAATTATAAAAAATCCTGCCATTCGGGATCAATATTTCCACAACACAATATATTACATTTATGTAAAATAGACGGGAGAGATCACACAAATTTGTAATTTAAATGGAAAGCTCAGCGTTAAAATATCGAAACCACCGTTAAAACATGCCTGTGGCTTCAGGCCATTTCAGTTTTGACTTTTGACACAAATCAGAAATTATACTATACCATGGCTTCAGAAGCGATGTTGCGAGGGGCTTTGCGCTTAATGATCCAATCCCGGGGTTTTCCGATGCAGGAAATTCGTTTTCATGGTCGTGGCGGACAGGGAACGGTCGTGGCTTCGATAATACTGGCCAAGGCTTTTTTCAGCGCCGGATATTATGTACAGTCCTTTCCCGTTTTTGGCGTTGAAAGACGGGGCGCACCCGTGGAAGCCTATTTAAGGCTGGACACCGCAAAAATTTTAGTGCGCTGCAATGTGTACACCCCAAATCATGTGGTAGTGCAGGACGCTAATTTACTGGAAAATGTGCCGGTTACCAGCGGTCTGAAGGCCGGTGGCTGGATTTTGATAAATGCTGCGGCCCAACCCGCGAACCTGGAAATCTTTTCGGGTTTCCGCCTGGCCTGGGTGGATGCCACCGGAATCGCCCTGCAAAACCGGTTGGGTACCCGCACCCACCCCATAATCAATACCGCTATTATCGGCGCGTTTGCCCGGTTGTTGAATATGCCGCCCATGGATATGATCTGCGATGCCATTCGGGAGGATATCCGCACCAAACCGAAACAAAATATTCAGGCGTCCCGGGCGGCGTATGACAGTGTGCAGATATTTGGTCTGGTGGATTAATGCCGGACGGGCGGCACAAGACTGATCGGGAATGGATGCTGTCATCTGATCGATCAGTATCGGCAACCCGTGTTATCAACTCCACAATACCAAGCTGGCAAAATACTTATGAAAGACTCGCCCTTTAGAGAATTACCGCTGTACATCCCGCATTCCCACTCATCCACCGCGGTAAACAAGACCGGATCCTGGCGCTTTTTCCATCCCAAATATGATGAAAAGACCGCACCTTGCAGTTCAGCCTGTCCGGTGGGTCAAGATATCGCCCGCATCGAGATGTTGACCGCATGGGGGTTGCACAAAGATGCCTGGCAATTGATTTTGAATGAAAATCCGTTTCCGGCCGTTTGCGGACGGGTTTGTTTTCACCCGTGTGAAAGCGTTTGCAATCGGAGCAATCTCGACGCTCCGCTTGCCATTCACAACATTGAGCGTTTTCTGGGTGACAAGGCGCTTTCAAAAATGCGAATGCCGGTTGCCGATATCAATCCGACTCGCAGCCAACGAATAGCGATTGCCGGGGCCGGGCCGGCCGGACTTTCAGCCGGCTACTTTTTGACAAAACTGGGATATCGCTGCGATGTTTTCGAAGCCGACTCCGTGCCGGGCGGACTGCTGCGCAGGGGAATACCCGGCTATCGGCTGCCCCGCAAGACAGTCGAAGGCGAAATCAAGCGCATCGAAAGTCAGGGGATAAGAATTCACTGCAACGAGCCGGTAACTGAAAACCGCTTGAAACAAATATACGACGACTATGACGCGCTTTTCGTCGGCTGCGGTTACACACGACCCATTACCCTTAGAATAGACGGCGGTCATCTGGTCGAGGATGGTCTTGATTTTTTACACCGGCTTCACTGCGGAGAAAAAAAGTCTTATGCCGGCCAATCCGTGGTTTTCGGTGGCGGCAACACGGCGATCGATGTTGCCCGATGCCTGGCACGGCTGGGCGCAGCGCCGTTGATCGTATATCGCCGCCGGATTCAGGATATGCCGGCCTTTGCGCCGGAAGTGGAATCGGCCCTGAGCGAAGGGGTGAAAATCATTGAGCTGGCTGCGCCCATTCGCATTCGTCCCAATCATAGTGGGAGTACGTCTTCCAGCTACACGCTGACCCTGCATCAAATGAAAATCAGCAGCCGGGAAATCGGCGGCCGGGCCCGGGTCATACCGGATGGAGAAAAAACCCAAACCATCGAGGCCCGGAACATCTTTGCCGCCATCGGCGCCGAACCGGACGCCATCTGGCATTGGCCGACAACAGCCAAGGCCAAGTCGCTAACCTTGAGTCACTGCCGACTCATTGAACATAAAATTCCCTGTATATTCGGAGGAGACCTGACCAGCCCGGTTAAAAGTGTCGCCGACGCCATCGCATCCGGCAAGCAGGCCGCCATGGTCTTGGATACCTATTTTGATCAAGGCTTGGAGGCCGTCGACGCCAGGCTGGCTGCCTGTCGAGTAGGTCCCGGTCCGGCGCAATCCATGCAGGCGTATACCGCTAAAAATGGCCGGGACCGCAGCCCATACGTGGTAACCTATGAGGAAATTGTGACCGATTATTTCCAGACCGCAGCGCGGGTGATTCCATCTTCCCTGGATGTAAGTCGACGCCACGGTTCATTCGCTGAAGTCGAAGCAACCCTGGCCAATGAAGCTGCCAAGGCCGAGGCGGCCCGCTGCTTCAACTGCGGCCGCTGCAATGCCTGTGACTATTGTCGGCTTTATTGCCCGGAGATGGCAGTCAAAGTAGACAAAGGACGGCGCTCAATCGACATGGACTACTGCAAAGGCTGCGGGGTGTGCGCCACGGAATGTCCGCGCAATGCTATGGCGCTGGAGGAGGAAATCAAATGAAAAAAGTTGTCGAAGGCAGCCATGCAGTGTCAGAAGCAGCCCGGTTGGCCAGAGTCGAGGTCGTAGCGGCTTATCCCATAACCCCCCAAACCCATATTGTCGAAGCTTTGTCCGAATACTGCGCCAACGGCACTTTAAATGCACGCTTCATCAACGTGGAGAGCGAACACTCGGCCATGGCGGCCGTGATCGGTGCATCCAGCGGCGGGGCGCGCACGTTTACGGCGTCTTCTTCCCACGGTTTGGCATACATGCATGAAATGCTGCACTGGGCCTCGGCGGCCCGGCTGCCGATTGTGATGGCGGAAGTCAATCGGGCGCTCGGACCGGGCTGGAACATATGGACGGATCAAACCGACAGCCTCGCCCAGCGAGATACCGGCTGGATCCAGCTTTATTGTGAAGACGGCCAGGAGACACTCGATACCACTTTGCTGGCCTTTCGATTGGCCGAATCAACCAATTTACCGGTGATGGTGGTCCTGGACGCTTTTTTTCTTTCACATACCTTCGAACCCATCGATATACCGGAACAGGTCCGGGTGGATCGATTTCTACCCTCCCCGGCCCCCCGCCTCCGGCTGGATACCGCGGCACCCAATACCTTTAATCAGCTGGTCACGCCGGCGGCCTACATGGAAATGCGCTATAATACGCAATTGGCCATGGAAGAAGCCGCGGAGCGCTATGACAAACTGGAAGACCATTTTAAATCTATTTTTGACCGTGCATACGGCGCCGTTGAAGCGGTCGCCTGTGAGGATGCCGAGATTATCATCGTCACCACCGGCACGGTTACCAGCACCTGTCGTCAGGTCCTGGCCGAACTGCGCGCCCGCGGGGAAAAGGTCGGCCTGTTCAAACTGAAGATGTTTCGGCCGTTCCCAGCCGATGCGGTTCGACGTCACCTGGGATCCGCCCGCAAAGTTGCCGTCATCGATCGAAATTTTTCCTTTGGCGCCGGTGGAATCTTCGCCCAGGAGGTCCGGGCGGCCCTGTGTAACTGTAGGCCGCGCCCACAAGTCTTCGGTTTCATTGCCGGACTCGGCGGGCGCGATATAACGCCGGATACGCTCAAAGATATATACAATGGAACCCAAAACAGGTCGGCACCCGACCGGGAGAGCATCTGGATCGGGCTGAATCAGGAGGTTGTGGATTCATGGCAGAACTAGTCGGAATAATGGGGTCGTAAATACATAAGAGCGCTGCCTCTGGCCGCGAGCGTCCAGTCTGATATAGGAAAAGAAACTTCAAAAAGCAAATTTTAGATTTTGGAATGCGGATTTTGGATTTAAGGTATTCTGCCTGTCGTGAGTCTTTTGTCGAAGGGTCCATCTTAAAACTACTGAGCGACGTGTCGGGTCGTCTTGTGGGGTCGTAGCCCGAAGGGCGAAGCCCCAAGCCTGAAGCGATTCCACCATTCGTCATTCGTCATTCGTCATTCGTCATTCATACGAGGTTCCCATGAACGATACAAATTCCAGCATTTACCAGCATCACAGCTTGATGAATCCCGGACATCTGGGGTGTCCCGGGTGCGGGGCGACCATCGCCATGAAACTGGCGCTCCAGGCGCTGGGTGAAAAGACCATGATCGTCATACCGGCCTGCTGTTGGGGAGTCATTGCAGGTCCCTACCCGCAGAGCGCGTTGAATGTTCCCGTTTTGCAGACCGCCTTTGCCACCGCCGGTGCGGCGGCCAGCGGACTGCGGGCCGCCCTGGACATGCGGGGTGATACCGAGACCACCATTCTCTCATGGGCCGGGGATGGCGGCACCTTCGACATCGGCTTTCAATCTTTGAGCGGCGCGGTCGAACGCAATGAAGACTGCATATTCGTTTGCTATGACAATGAAGCCTATATGAATACCGGCGTTCAGCGTTCCTCGGCCACGCCCTACGGCACCCAAACCACCACCACGCCTAGCCAAAAATGGAAGAATACCGCCAAAAAAAATATCGTGGAAGCCTTGGCGGCTCATCGCATTCCCTACGCCGCCACCGCCAGCATCGGTTATCCGCATGACCTGATTCGCAAGTTTAAAGAAGCCGCAAAACTAAAAGGCGGCTCGCGCTTTCTGCATGTTTTCGCCCCCTGCCCCACGGGATGGCACATCGGGTCAGAAATGTCCGTCAAAATCGCACGTCTGGCAGTGCAGACGAATGTATTCCCTTTGTATGAAGTCAATGGCGGAGTAGATTACACCCTCAACCATCAGGGCTATGCTGAGGTAAAAAAATACCTGTCGGTCCAGGGCCGCTTCAAACACCTGACGGAGGCGGACTATCAGCGGATCCAGCAGTCGGTCAACGACGAGTGGCAGTTGCTGTTAAGAAAGGCCGGGCAGAAATTTATCCATTGAAATAAAAATTTTGTGTGTTAGAATGAATCGAAAGAAAATCAGCCACACAGAAGATAAAAACTCGATTTGAAACCATGGACGATCCGCCGGCGGCGGGCTAAATTTTATGTTAGAAAAGGAATGGACTCTGCGGACTGTGGAGTCCATATTTTTTACAATCACTTTGAAAGGAAACCCTGCAATGAATTTCGCGATCAATAAAATAAGTGTTCAACTCGCAGCATTTTTTATCTGCATTTTTATTTCTCTGGCAGCCGGCGCACAAACGGAAAAGGCGGCCGAGATAAACGGCGTCGTCATCTCCAAAGAACAATTCAATAAGGAGCTGGGTATTCACCTGGACCGGGTTATAAAGCAGGGCCGACAATTATCGGAAGACCAGAAAGCAGCATTAAAAAAGGATATTCTGGAGGGCCTTATTGAGCGGGAACTGCTCTACCAGAAAAGTCAAACGGTCGGCATAAAAGTAGAAGATCAAATGATCGATGAACAGCTGGCAGACATAAAAAATCGCTTTCCCAGTGAAGCCGATTTTAAAACCGCTTTAGGCGCCATGAACCTGACCGAAAATGAAGTTAAAACGCAGATTGCGCGGGGCCTTGCCATTCGGCAATTGATCGAACAGCAGATCACCAGCAAAATCGTCATAACCGACCAGGAAACCAAGGCTTACTATGACAACAATCCGCAGATGTTCAAACAGCCCGCACAGGTAAAAGCCAGTCACATCTTGATTAAAGTAGACGCCGGCGCAACTCAAACTCAAAAAGACGAAGCCAGAAAAAAAATCGATACCGTTCAGCAAAAAATCAAAGAAGGCAGTGATTTTGCCGAGCTGGCTAAACAATACTCGGAAGGTCCCAGCAATACCAGAGGGGGCGACCTGGGTTTCTTCAGACGGGGCCAGATGGTCAAGCCATTCGAGGAAGCGGCTTTCAGCATGAAAACCAATGAAGTCAGCGGAATTGTCGAGACCCGGTTCGGATATCACATCATCAAAGTTTACGAAAAAAAACCGGAAAAAACCCTGGCATATGCCGAGGTCAAGGATAAACTGAATCAGCGTATGAAACAGGAAAAAGTTGAAAAAGATGCCAGCCGGTACATCGATCAGCTGAAAAAGGATGCAAAAATCGTAAAATATATATAAATGGCTCCCATTTCCAATCAGAGAAACGTTGCCGCTATCCCGACTGATGGAATTGTAGTCATATCGTTATACATTGCCGCCCAGCTGCTGTCCGACATCGCCAGCCTAAAAATCACCTGGATCGCCGGCTTCAGTATGGATGCCGGCACCTTCATTTATCCACTGACGTTTACTATACGGGACCTGGTCCACAAGCGCCTCGGGAAACTGGCAGCCCGCAAAATCATATTTCTTGCCGCGGGTGTCAACCTCTTCATGGCGCTATTTTTTCATTTTGTCGCCTGGCTGCCCCAGGATCCCGCCTGGGGTTTGGGAAAAGAATTTTCGGTCATACTCGGACCGGTGTGGCGAATTGTGATAGCGAGTATTGTAGCCGAAGTCATCAGCGAGTTGATCGACACAGAAATCTACCATCTCTGGCAAAGCCGCATCACCAGAAAATATCAGTGGATGCGCGTACTGTCCAGCAACGCCGTCAGTATTCCGATTGACAGCTTGATATTCTGCTGGGGGGCCTTTGGCTTTTTGCTGCCCCATGACGTGGTTTGGTCAATATTTTTTGCCAATGTGATTGTCAAAGGCGCCGTGACGATAATCAGCCTGCCGGCTATCTACCTCGTCAAAGAGGCTTAAAAAGGTTCAAAGGTTCCGAGTTCAAGGTTCCGAGGTTGAATGGTTCCGAGGTTGAATGGTTCGGGGTTAAGAAACGAACGGTTGACCGCATATCGAATTAAACTAATTTCGTGATCTCCTTTGTTTTCATTTTAAACGAATAAGCTTGTCCTTAAAGCTCAAGTTAATATGAAGGACTACTGTGAGAGCGCTGTGGGAGCGGCTTGTAGCCGCGAATTCAAATAATCGCGGCTGCAAGCCGCTCCCACAATCTAAATAGCACTTATAATTTCGAAGTTTTCTTTTTTGATCTGGCCGACCGATTTCTCGCCGGCGGCTTTGCTGCCCACCCCTGTGCCTCTAAACCCAAACCTCTTGAACCCTGAACCTTTGAGCCTTGAACCTCTGAACGCCTGAACCTCTATAGCCTTTTCGCCGTCAAAGAAGTATGCTATAGAGAAAACTGCTTCGCTCACCTAAAAGAAGGAGGCTTCAAATGTCAATAAACGTCACATGGTACAGTCACGCCAGTTTTTTAATTGAAACCGATAAAGCCCGCCTGCTTGTGGATCCGTTCATTACGGACAATCCACTCTCGCCGGTAACGGCTGATGAAGTGCAGGCCGATTTCATCTTTGTCTCCCATGGTCACGGCGATCATGTGGGAGACAGCATCCCGATCGCCAAGCGCACCGGAGCCACGGTCGTGTCAAACTACGAAATTCAAAGTTGGATAGCATCCCAGGGCGTCGAAAACACGCATCCCCTTCACATCGGCGGCGGATTCGACTGGCCTTGGGGGCGGGCCAAATTAACCATCGCCCATCATGGATCCATGCTGCCGGACGGCTCCAACGGCGGAAATCCGGCTGGATTTCTATTTTACATCGATGATGTCAAGATTTACCATGCCTGTGACACCGGGCTGTTTTATGATATGAAACTCATCGGAGAAGAAGGTGTCGACCTGGCAATTCTGCCTATCGGTGATAATTTTACCATGGGCCCGGACGATGCCCTGCGGGCCGTAAAATTGATTCAACCCAAACAGGTGGTTCCAATCCACTACAACACTTTTGATGTGATCAAACAGGACGCCCAGGCCTGGGCGATCAGGGTGCAAAAAGAAACGGATACGGGAGTAGTCGTGATGAAGCCGGGAGATACAATTGCGCTTTAGCAGACGATCAATGGTTGAACGGTCAGATAGCCGTCTGGTCTTATTCCTCAGCCTGAGGAGTGTCACTAAATCCCTCAGCCCGCCGGCTTACAGGACGGTGCCGCAAACCCGCCCGAACCGGATGCAATTCCTTGGGCCCTGACACAACTGGCCGACATCAATTTTTCCACGTCCGCACACTCGCATTCGGGGCATTGGGGCGGCGGATCATTGGTAGACAAGGTCAACTCTTCAAAACAATTGCAGCAGGCTTTGCATTGGTACTCGAATATTGGCATGATTCAAATAGGCTCCTTCTAGAAAAATTTCATCTATAATAATGTCTAACCCGGTCAAGTCAAGCTCCAAGATACCGAAACATTGTGCTCAATGAAAGGGAACGTCCAGCATCAGCGCCTCACCTATGGCATAACGATCGGCCATTGGCCGCCAGCCGTCAAACTCTTTTATAAATCGTTGATTTATAGCCGCAAGACGTTTATTCAAGGGGGCCAAATCAATCAGGCAATCTTCAAAAATGGCAGGCACATCCTTAAAATTTTTATGGCAATAGCCTACCGTTCGTTGTCCTCGGTATTCGTTTAATATGGGATAACCATGGGTTCGGCAAATAATAGCGCGGGATTCGTACATGAGACAGGCACCGTCTTCCAGCAGGGGACAGGGACCCAAAGAAGTTGCCTCGCGGGCCATGCGCCGAATGTGAAATACCAGTTCTTGCGGAAAGGTTCTCAGTCCAAGACCAAATGCCATGGCCTCGACCGGAAATACATCGATATGTCGCCGGCAGCAGTTGCCGGCGCACCCCTTTTTGCAGACAATGAATTTCCCGTAACGTTGACGGATATCATCGCAAAGCTGATCGACTTCAGTGATCAACTCTTGATAATCCTGGAACGATTGCAATGGCAAATCCCTTTGTTTGCTGTTTTTGACAAAACGAGACCATTTATATTAAAGTTAGTTCGCTATGCTCACAACTGGAATGATGGGTTAATGACCCCTCATCGACCGGATTGAAAATAGAAATGAAATGGCTTATATCCCTTTCAAAACCAATATTCCAGCGTTCCATCATTCCATTATTCCATTTTCGGGACAAATTCGAAAGCCCCAAAAATCTACCTGGCATTAGCCGGTTGTAGAATCTCAGAGACGTTAATTTATGATCATAGTTACCGATGCCCACATTAGCAAAGCCAGGGGAAATCATAAAGCATTTTATAAAATGCTTGAGGCTATTGAAAGTACTGAACATGACCTGATATTCTTGGGGGATATTTTTGACCTGTGGATTGCCCTGCCCCGTTATGAGGCCGACATCCATAGAAAATTCATAGCCTGGTGCATAGAGCAAAAAAGAAACCGGATCATTGGCTATTTGGAAGGCAACCATGAGTTCTATCTGGCAAGTCAATGGGCAGAGGCGTTTACCTGGTGCTCCAAGGAAGCCTGGTGGCTGGATGAAACCGGAACACTGTACGTACACGGTGACCAGATTAACCGTAAGGACAGAAATTATTTACGCTTTAAAAAGCTAACTAAAAATAGGGTCACGAAGACCATTTTGCGCTATCTGCCTTTGGGGCCTAAAATTGCGGATTCCATCAAAGCGGGGTTAAATAAAAATAGCAACAAATTTCGTTTGCAGATACCATGGGATGAGATCAATTCGTTTGCCGATAATAAATTCGCCGAAGGGGTTGAAACCATATTTATGGGTCATTTTCATCGGGAATACAGCTACCGCAAATCAGAACAAGAATCAAAAATGATGTACGCTTTGCCCGATTGGCTCAGCACACAGAAAATTACCGTATTTAATAAAAATCCGATATCCGTGTCGACCGGACATTGGATTGATTTGTTGCAAGACGGGTCCCGCGATTCGCGTTCCCAGGTTGCGGGCTAACAAAACTCCAATTTAAATCGATGTAATGATTAAAAACAGTTCCCAGACAATCACGGCTGCAAAAGTGAATATCACAATCGGGAACAGCGAATGCGTGTAGATTTTGACCCTGGCAAGAAAAGCATTTTTAAATATCAACAATATGACCACCCCTACACTCGTTAAAATATATTTCGCAACAATGAAGGTCAGGAGGCCATGCTGCAGGAAATAAGCCATAACGGGATTGAGTTCTGTCGAACCTTTGCTGATTAATATCAATGTAAGCAGGGCATCAAAAATGCTCAACATGAGAATGGCCGCAATGGCGGCAAATAATTTCGGCGGATAACGATCGAAGAAAACGGCCTTTTGGTTGTCCTCAGCGCGGCGAATTCGCTCCCGGCGACCGTTAAACAAAAAATATTTTAAGGACGCTTTTTGGTTTTTGCGGCGATCCTCGTCACGCCGATTTTCCCCGCACGCTGACGGAGCGGAATCGGGGTGCATTAAATTTTCAGATCCGGTTTCTTTTTTCATAGAATTATATGCTGTAGTCGCAATCGGTGGCAATTTTCTTACCCGGACTGCCGGCGACAAGGGTTTTCTCAACGACTTCCGGACAAAACAACCGCTGATAGTTTATTTGATTCGGCTTGTGCAAGGATAGCAGTCGACTTGCGAATTCTGCCAGGGTATCCGTCTTAATCAATTTCGGCAACCGCTTTAAGCCTTGGTAAATCCGTCTGAATCTATCGGCCTGGTTCAACAATTTGGCAATCAGATTTGTCACCGTGATAACCGACCTCGTGTCATATATCGACACGGGCGGTCTCACAATATTGGAATCAGAGGATACGAGAACGTAGGGTTTTATCAAGGGTTTGCGAAGCATACCCATTTTTTTTGGAGTCAGTTTATTCTCTGTCAGCATCTGATCCAGCACCTCGACTCGCTGCTGGTTTTTTTCGATCGGTGATGCGATGGACTGATAGCGTTTTCCGTCAAAGACCAGGAATTCGCCGTCAGCTTTAATTCTTAGACTGTAAGCGTAATTTTTGGACTCAATAAGATAAATATCCAGAAACTGGTTGATCAGGAGATGATCGATCTGGGTGGAAAACCCGTTGTTTTCGAGCTTTAAGTCATGGATAACTGCCCAGTCGCGGGAGTCGCCACAGTAGAAATTAATAAAGTGCGACGCGTTTCTGCCACCGTCATGACCGGGATTTAAATTTTTTAGCTCCCTTTTGATCAGAAACTTCTTATTTGAACTCAGGTTCAGGGACAGCAATTCTCTCAGCTGTTCAATGGCGCCTTCATTGCTATCTCTATCCTTAATCAACATGTTGCTGTCTCGCGATCATCATCTGCAGGATAATTGTAACGCTGGATAACCGGTAGATAGCGGGCGAGGATCGGCATCAAAAAGGAACGTTAATTGAATGGTGATCGCTTTTGTTGAATCAGAAATATATTCAAAAGCTTAAACAAATATCCCCTTCCCCCTGCTTACTAGCTACCACAACTATATCGGTTCAGGGATGCAAGATCTTTAGCCATTTTTCAATTTTGAAAAAGTGTCGTGAATGTGATACCGTAGGCACCAAGGGCTATTTCCCGAGAGCGGTCCAGGAAAAAGTAGAGGGCTGATCATATTTCGCGGTATGGTGACCCAAAAGTAGGAAATCCATTGTGGGTCTATAAATATCGGAGTAATGGAGTACTGGAGTGTTGGCCATTGAGTTGATGTCTTCTTTTAAAACCCCCAGTACTCCAGCACTCCAATACTCCAAGATCGAGATTTTTCAGTAACTTCCCTGATTCACCATCAAAAAAAGTAAAAAACCTCGTTGCGCTTGTGAAATCAAGCGGATAGTATGTTTTAGCCCAAACAAAACTATCATCAACGAGGTGAAAGCATTATGGCACAGGGAGTATTACC
>Ga0209454_1000125_pt1 | contig 53609 bp, 40 predicted proteins | sample WorMetHERISLAND1_2_FD_187400 | JGI IMG/M metagenome (GOLD analysis project Ga0209454, IMG submission 187400) | Marine gutless worms symbiont microbial communities from Max Planck institute for Marine Microbiology, Germany - Olavius geniculatus... | ecosystem: Host-associated > Annelida >... | reverse complement strand
GTGGGCGGGCTGGGCAGATTGATGCCGGTCGGTACGCCTCGAATAGCCGCGATCAGTTTGTTGACCTTGTACCACATCAACAGGCCGCCATCACCCGGCTTGGCGCCCTGCCCATATTTGATTTCGATGGCGCAGGGATCTTCCTTCATCTCCGGGATGGCGTGAATGATTTCGTCCCAGCCGAAATATCCGCTGGCAATCTGCAAGATGACATATTTTAAAAACCTGGATCGCAGCAGACGCGGCGGGCAGCCGCCCTCACCGGTGCAGATCCGCACCGGCATGCCCAACTCTTCGTTGAGGTAGGCGATTCCCATTTGGAGGCCTTCCCACATGGTGGGTGACAGGGCGCCGAATGACATGCTGCCGATCACCAGCGGGTAGATTTCCCGCACCGGCGGAATCCAGCCGTTGGTTTGCATAAATTTTATATTGTCCTCGGGGGACAAGACCCGCCCCAGGAGGGTGCGCATTTCAAATTCGTGACGTCCCGCATCCAGAGCGGGGTCGGTCAGCATTGAAATCCGGATGAACTTTAATTGGTCCAATACCCCGTCTTTGGCGTTGCGCCGCCCGCCCCGGCGGCGGGCCTGTCCGCCCCGGTCGCCATGAAAACGAAGTTTATCCGCTTCATCGGCGCGGGCCGGTGCGATGGCGTCGTTGGGACAAACCATATTGCACATGGCACAACCGACACATTTGTAGGCCGGATCGGTTTTTTGGCGAATCCCATAATACGACTTGTAGACACCGGCGGGCGCCTCGGTAAAACCGACCGGCGGCTTGAACTCGCGCTTGCGGAACACCCCGAATTCAATGGCATTGACGGGGCATACGGCCGTACATTTGCCGCAAAGCGTGCATTTATCTTTGTCCCATATAATTTGCCACGGAAGATCTTTAACACTTAATGTGGAAGGGCTAATGGGTCTGTCTGGGAGCATATTGACACCTCCTGTCGATCCGGACCGACAGCGACCGTATCCAAGTGCATGGGCTGAAAGTCGCTGTGTTTATCGCGATTGGGTATCGCAGAATCCAGGCCGCATATTTCTGAAGCAAACGCATAAATTCCGGGTCTTCCGCCGACCACCCCCGGCCGGAGTTTTTTGCGATCCTGCACCATAAAAACGCTGTGATCCGGCAGGCAGCCGATGACGCAATTAGGCCCATCGATGATTAACTGCCGGCAGGTTTGCTTCAGGTTCTTTAAAAAATAAGCGTTGGGATGAGTTTCAAGATCGCGGTCCTGCAACGGCGTGATAATGTGTTTATAGGCCTCGATGCCCAGACCCAGTTTTTTAATCGCATAATGCAGGATATGGGTAAAAACTTCCGAATCCGATTGATAGCCCGTGTAGCCGGAAAACCCCCGGGATTCGAGATAAGAGCGGATCGGAACAAAGGCGGTATTTTCTCCGTTGGTCATGGTCGAGTAGCCCTGGATAAAAAACGGGTGGCAGGCATACAGTGTGATGGCATAATTGGTGTTCTGCCGGCCCTGGGCCATGATCACCCGTGCATGCAGTTCCTTGCGATCCAGGTTTAAATGCTCCGCCACCAACATCGGGTCCCCGATTTCTTTGATCATGATAACATCCGGCCAGAAGGAGTAAACGATCATGTCGTTTTTTTCCTCGCCCATGGCCCTGAGCTGCAGCCGGATCATCAACAGCCGGTCGTACAATTCTTCCTGGCTGAAATTTTCCCATTCCTCCGGATATTCGTAGGCGCGCACCAGATATACATCACGCTTGGGGACACCCGGCGGCGGCACCTTGGGCAATTTAATGGAAATCTTGTACTTGGTCATAAAGCCGATATCCATCATAAAAGAATCCAGGCGCCTGATCCCGGAATCGCTGAAAATACCGGACAAAATGGGAGCATCCTTGATATCCTCGAACGGTCCGGCCAGATCACGCAAAAATATTCCCACTCCGGAGCAGTCGTGACCTTCCCGCATCACATCGAGCGCTTCCAAGGCAACCATGGGAGACAACGGGTCCTTGCTGGTTATGGAAAATAGGCGGCACATTGCTGTTTTCTCCTTTTACCGATAGGTCGCCGGTGATGTTTTTCGGCCGGCGACACGTCGAACGGGTTATCCATGCCGGGCATCCCGGTCAAAGCGACTGGAAACAACTCAGCACGTTGAAAAGTCAAGCTAGAGCAATCTCGGGCGTGCACTAAAAAGACGGGGGCATTTGATGGGCTGGTATCCCTGTCGATTCGACAGGGGTTAAACGTTAATATTTTTTACAATGCCATCCAACACTTTTGGTTGTACCCGCATGGGCAGGTTTGAATTAGATCCCAAAACTACTGAGACGCCCAATCATTAACTTAAATATTTGGAACCTGTCTCTATATCATTTTTTTTTGATTTGGAAAATATTAAAATGAGCTAAATTACCCCCCCGGAAATTGGCACTGAAACCCGCGTCGAGACTGCCGTCAGAATATAAACCAAACTAAAAAGCAATAGGCATGCCATATCGCTGCTCGCGGGGAGCGGATCATTGGAAAGCCTCCGAGTGCGGACAAAAGCCAAAGGATGAGCAGAAAAAGACGGTTCCCAATGTCGAGCGAGAAATAACAGAAACGTGATTTAATTCCCACCAACGTTACAAAAATGTAATAAAAGATTTACGGTTCCAGGGTTCAGGGGTTCAAGGTTCAAAGGTTGATATGGATTCGCCTTGCTCATTCATTTAACAAATAGGATACATTATTCGATGTTCAATGTTGGACGTTCGATGTTCGATGTTCATTGGGTTCGCTTTTCAATTTAACGTTCGTTTTTTTGACCGTCGGCAAAGCTGAACCCGGAACCTCTGAACCTCTGAACCCCTGAACCTCGGAACCTCTTAACCCCTGAACCTCTGAACCTTTGAACCCCTGAACCTCTGAACCTTTGAACCCCTGAACCTTTTCGGTTTTATTTTGACATGCCCGGCGCTTTATTTTATATTTGCTCTAATTGTGAAAGTTCAATTCTAACTCAAACGGCCAAATTCACCGCAGTCACATGCACAACGGACCAGATGTTTGATCCCTTCCGCAATTGAACTCGACCCCGGTTTGAGGACGCCGGTCCAATTTAATCGTAAGCTGTTTACAGAGGAGCAGCCATGTATATCAAGCAGTCAGACTTGCTTTTGGGAACGAGCATGGATTTCGTCAAGAAATTCATGGATATCGCACGCATGGTGTCTCATGAAAAAGGAGACATTCTGTTTCATGAAAATGATGAGTCACGTTACTTTTATATCCTGCTTAATGGACATGTCAGGCTGAGCGTCGGCGAGGGCGGTCACGTGGTTTACGATGTCGGGCACAACGGCGAGGCCTTTGGCTGGTCCAGTTTGATCGGCAGAGACGTTTACTCGGCTTCGGCGCAGTGCGTGGAACCGAGCAAGCTGCTGGTGACCGATCGCGATGAACTGAGCAAGGTACTGGAAGAAGATCCGGCCAACGGATTGATTTTCGTGAAGCACCTTGCGGCAACCCTGGGAAATCGTTTAATTGAAACTTACAAATTGATTCCGAAATAATCGGGCTAAAATTTACAGCATTACTGTAAAATTCATACGCTGGTGAACTTAATAGTTCGTAAGTTCATGAGTTGGTGAGTTCGTAAGTTAGGAAGTTCATGAGTTGGTGAGCTAGTGAGCTGGTAAGTTCATAAGTTCGTAAGTTCATAAGCTGGTGAGTTGGTGAGGCTCATAAGGTCGAAAGCTGGTAAGTTGATAAGCTGTTTAGAAATTTTTTTGATTGCAACGGATCTTTTGCTCAAGAGCTTACCAACTAATGAGCTCACGAGCTTATTAGCTTACCAACTTACGAACTGTTACTCCAATCCAAAATCCGCAATCACACGGGGGTGTATTATGGCCGACGATCGAGCATTTTTACCACCAAAAAATTCAGTGACCCGCCGTGAATTCCTGTGGCTGTCAACCCTGGCCGCCGCCGGATTCGTGGCCGGCTGCGCCACCAATCCCGTTACCGGTGAAAGTCAGCTGATGCTGATCTCCGAAGATCAGGAAATTCAGATTGACCGTCAATACTCGCCCTTTCAATTTTCAGCTGACTACGGAACGACCCAGGATAAAAGTTTAAACAGCTACCTGAACCGCACCGGCCAAAGAATAGCAGCCCGCAGCCATCGCACTCACATGCCCTATAACTTTCACGTGGTCAACGCCAACTACGTAAACGCCTACGCCTTCCCGGGCGGCAGCATTGCCTGCACGCGCGGGATCTTGCTTGCACTCGACAATGAGGCCGAATTGGCGGCCTTGCTGGGACACGAGTTGGGTCATGTCAATGCCAGGCATACCGCCGAGCAAATGTCGAAGGGCATGCTAACCCAGGCGGTCGTCGGGGGTCTCGCCGTCGCGGCGGGAACCCAGGGGACAGTCTACGGCAATATTGCTTCCCAGTTGGGCCAGTTCGGCGCCGGAGCACTGCTGGCATCATACAGCCGCGACAACGAACGCCAGGCCGATGCCCTGGGTATGGATTATATGGTGGAATCCGGCTACAGCTCTGAGGGCATGGTCGGCTTGATGGATATGCTTAAAAGCATGGGCAAGCATCAGCCCAGTGCCATGGAGCTGATGTTTGCCACCCACCCCATGAGCGAGGAACGCTACCAGACCGCCGTTCAGACCGCCGAAACCCAATATCGCGCGGCTAAAAAAAATCCGTTATACCGTGAACGCTATATGGACAACACGGCCCGACTGCGGGCCAAAAAGGGCGCCATCGAACAGATGCAGCTGGCTGAAAAGGACATGGCCAAAAAGGATTTCACAGCAGCGGACAGGCATTTGCGCCGGGCCCTCAAAAAAGCCCCGGACGATTACACGGCTCTGGTCATGATGTCCAAAAGCCAATTGATCCAGAAAAACTGGGCCATCGGGCGCCAGTATGCGGAGATGGCCCAGCAATCCTACCCCCAGGAGGCCCAGGCCTACCATTTGAGCGGATTTGCCAACATTAAACTAAAGAACTATGACAGTGCCCTGGAAGAATTCAATCGCTATGACCAGGTGTTGTCCGGCAACCCCAACACCGTTTTCTTCAAGGGCTACTGTTATGAAGGCATGAAAAAATATCCCCAGGCCGGCCGGGAATACCAGCGCTATCTGCAGGCAGTGAACCAGGGCAACTACGCCAAGCACGCTTACACCCGGCTGCGGGAGTGGCAGGCGCAGGGGTTGCTGTAGGTTGCAAAAGGTTCCGGGTTCAAGGTTCAAAGGTTGTAAAGTTATGCTCGGCCTGGAAACTAAAAGAATGATCTAAAATGAACTAAAATTAGAAAATGACTAAAATTGTGGAGTCGCTCTGCTCCATCTAAATTATAAAGGAGGCTTTGACCCGATCTCCATCCGGCTTGATATTCGTAAAATTATAGAAAAACCTGTTTCCTCTGTTTTTTAAAATCGATAGAATACCTCAATTTTAGTCATTTTACAATTTTAGTCATTTATTACTACTTCACAACGGATAACACAATTTGCCTAAAAATCTTCCCCAACCCCTTTTCGAAGACTACCAAAACCGCTGGCAGGCTTTTCAAACCGCCGCTGATACCGCCGGGATACCGCCGATCAGGAATCCCGCGCTTCAAGAAAGCATCGTGCGGGTATTTGCCTTCAGTGATTTTGTGGCCGCCGCCTGTAACCGCGATCCGGCTCTGTTGGCCGACCTGGTCGACAGCGGCGATCTGAAGCGAAACCCGGCGCCCGCCGACCTTCACCGCAGATTCGAAAAACTGCTGGCAGATGTTAAGGATGAAGACACCCTGCTGGGTGTGCTGCGCCGCTACCGGCGCCGGGAGATGGTTCGCATCGCCTGGCGGGATTTAGCCGGCTGGGCGGATCTGAACGAAACCATGAAGGCGCTGTCGGACTTTGCGGATGCCTGTCTGGATCAGACCCTCGGCATAGTTTATCAGTGGCAGTGCGAGAAATTCGGTATTCCAACAGCCGATGACGGCACCCAACAGCAGCTGGTGGTACTGGGACTCGGCAAGCTGGGGGCCCGGGAGTTGAACTTCTCCTCGGATGTGGATTTGATTTTCAGCTACCCCAGAGGCGGCCGAACCCGCGGCTCCGCCGGCAGCCTGAGCAACGAAGATTTTTTTTCCCGGCTGTGCCGTCGCCTGATAAAAGTCATCGGTCAAACGACGGCCGATGGTCTGGTTTTCCGGGTGGATCTGCGACTGCGCCCCTTCGGTGAAAGCGGTCCTTTGGTTATGGATTTTAACGGCCTCGAGCGATACTATCAGGATCAGGGACGCGAATGGGAACGCTATGCCTTGATCAAGGCCCGAATCGTGGCCGGCGACAAGATGGCTGGATATTTTTTGCTTCAACAGCTGCATCCGTTTATCTACCGACGTTATCTGGATTACAGCGCCTTTGAATCGCTAAGAGAAATGAAGCAGATGATCGCCCGGGAAGTCAAACGCCAGGGCATGGCCAACGACATCAAGCTGGGACCGGGCGGAATACGGGAAATTGAATTTTTCGGCCAGATATTCCAGCTGATTCGCGGCGGTGTGACGCCGGCCCTGCAGGAGACCGGGATTTTAAAAGTGCTCAAAACGCTGGCGGACGAACGCAATATCCCAGAACCGGTCGGCCGGGAGTTGACCGAGGCCTATGTGTTTTTGCGCAATACCGAAAACCGGCTACAGGAGTATGCCGACCAGCAGACCCACCAAATTCCGGCCGCTGACGGCGGCCAATTGCGCCTGGCAGTTTCTATGGGCTTTGCTGATGCGCCATCCTTTTTCTCGGCCCTGAACCAACACCGGGACAGGGTCCACGGTCATTTTCAGATGCTTTTGGAATCCGGTGAGAACGGGGAGAGTCCACAAAAATCGGAAACGCCGCTGGACAGCATATGGCGAAACGAGATGGAAAGCCGGCAGGCCGGCCGAACGCTGGCTGCGCTGGGCTACGATCAACCGGAGCAGGTGCTGCCGCTGCTCGAGTATCTGCGAAACGATCCGGAAACCCGGGCGCTGAGCCCCAAGGGCCGCCGCCGGCTCGACAAATTGATGCCGCGGTTTCTAAAAGAAATCGGTGCCTGCGAAAACCCGCTGGTTACGCTGCGCCGCATCATTGACCTGATTAAAACCATTGAAAGGCGCACCAGCTACCTGGCCCTGCTGCTGGAAAACCCGACCGCTTTGTCCCATTTGGTGAAGCTGTCCAACGCCAGCCCCTGGATCGCTTCCTTTCTCGCCAGCCATCCCGTGCTGCTGGATGAACTGCTCGATCCGCGGACCCTCTACCGACCGCCGCAAAAAGATGAAATGATAAACGGGTTGCAGCAGCGCCTGGCATTGATTCCCCCCGAAGATCTCGAGTACCAGATCGAACAGCTTTGCATTTTCAAACAGATCAATGTGCTGCGCGTGGCCACCGCCGATGTCACCGGCACCTTGCCGCTGATGCGGGTCAGCGACTATCTGTCCGAAATAGCCGAAATCATCTTAAGCGAAGTGGTTGACCTGGCTTACAACCACCTGGTGTCGAAACACGGCACCCCGGCCTGCCGCCTGGGCGAAACCCCCTGCCAGCGGGGCTTTGCCGTTATCGCCTACGGCAAATTGGGCGGATTGGAGCTGGGCTATGGGTCGGACCTCGACCTGGTTTTTCTGCATGCCGGTACCAGTGAGCCAACCAGCGGCGGCCAGCGTACCATCGACAGCGCTCAATTCTATAACCGTCTTGGCCAGCGCGTAATCCACATTTTGACGGCCCATACCCGGGCCGGCAAAGCCTACGAAATCGATATGCGGTTGAGGCCCAGCGGCAGCTCGGGCATTCTCGTCAGCCACATCGATGCTTTCGGCGAATACCAGACAACCGAAGCCTGGACCTGGGAGCATCAGGCCCTGATTAAAGCCCGACCCATCTGCGGCGATGATCTGATCGCCAACCGCTTTGAGAAAGTCCGCGCTCGAGTGCTTGCCCGGCAGCGGTCAGGCCCCGAACTGAAAGAAGAAGTCGTTCGGATGCGCGAGCGAATGCGCCGGGAGTTGCTGAAGCCGACGCCGGATGTGTTTGACCTCAAGCAAGACGAAGGCGCCATGGTGGACATCGAGTTTTTGGTGCAATATCTGGTGCTGCTCAATTCCCACAACTATCCCGGCCTCCTGCAGTGGACCGACAATGTCCGCCTGCTTCAAACCCTGATTGAAACCGACATGATGGACGAGTATACCGCCCACCTGCTCAAACACGCCTACTTGATCTACCGTGCGGCCGCCCATCAACTCAGCCTCCAGGAAAAACCGGCCAAAGTCCCCCGGGACAAATTTGACCTGATGCAAAAAAGTGTGGCCGAGATCTACCAAAATGTTTTCGAAATAAATCAATCGGCCAAATCTACCGATCCAATGGACAAAAGCTAGAAATTCAACATGATCGCACCAAAGTTCGAAAACATATAAAAATAATGCTGAGATCTCGCAAGTTGCTTCTAGAAAGGGTCAACTTTTTTGGATACGATTTATGTCTATTTGCCCCGAATTAGGGATTCAGAATTTGAGGAATTGGGGGATTGAATTACTACATCAATAAAATGAACTGCCACGCGGCAAGCCGCGGGGAATTAAATCCGGCAGAGCCGGAATTGAAGATTGATAATTGATAATTGAATATTCATGGTTCGCCTTCGGCGGATCTATTATATTTGTCACCCACAGTCACAAATCATGCGCAAACAAGATGTGATTTCAATAAATAGATCCCAGTACCCTTTACCCAATACCCAATACCCAATACCTAATACCTAAATCCCTAATTTTCTAATTTTCTAATTTCCTAATTTCCTAATTTCCTAATTTTCTAATTTCCTAAATCCCTAATTTCCTAATTTTCTAATTTCCTAAATCCCTAATTTCCTAATTTTCTAATTTCCTAAATCCCTAAATTCCGCCTACCCGCAAGAACTTCCAGACTAAAATAATAAAAACTAAACATTACATATTTGTAACAATTATTTTCTATTTATTCCAAATATGTAATATTCATTTCTTAAAATTAAAAAGCTAATATTTAAATAATATACTGAAATTACGCGGCTAAACTAACGCAAACATCGAATGGCATACAAGTTGCTCATGATTGAATGATTAATTCTAACAGAAAGCACCAGCGTAATTTCAATGGACAACATCTACCAAAATGCTTCCACGCAGCTGCAGCAGAAAACCCGGGATCTGGTTGACCGGCACTTTCAGGGAAAAGTGCGGGACTTTCTGAAACAGCATGCGCGCATTTTGGATGCCTATTTCATCGAGGCCTTTGAAACCAGCATGGTCGGTCCACTCATGGATATCAGCAAAAACCCGTATGCCATTGTTGCCCTGGGCGGCTACGGCCGGGCCGAACAGTGCGTTCACTCTGATGTGGACCTGCTGTTTCTATTTAACAAAAAGGTGCCGGATCAGGCCGAAAACCTCATTCGGGAGATCGTCTACCCTTTGTGGGATATCGGTCTCGAAGTCGGCTATGCCACGCGGTCGCTGAAGGAGTGTCTGACGATGGCCGCCAAGGATTTTGAGATTTTGACCCCACTGCTGGATGCACGGTTCATCTGCGGGGGATCGCATATATACTCGGATTTGATGGACCAGGTAAGGCAAAAGGTCATACGCAAAAAGTCCCGCAGCATTGTCAATTGGTTAATCGAGAATAACACCATGCGCCATGTGCATTTTGGCGACTCGGCCTATCTGCTTGAGCCCAACCTCAAAGAAGGTCGGGGGGGCCTGCGGGACTACCATACCATGCTGTGGGTCGCACAGATCGAGTTTAACATCAAGGGCTCCCGGGACCTGGAATACTTCGGTCTGCTGTCCCACGAGGAGTATCAGTCCTTAAAGCGCTCCCTGGCCTTTATCTGGAAGGTACGCAACCGCCTTCATTACTTGTGCGGCCGAAAATACGATCAGCTGCACTTTGAAAACCAGATCAAGCTGGCAGAGGTGATGAAGTACAAAAAAAACAACGGCCAGCAGCCCGTCGAGCGGTTTCTAGGAGAGTTGCATGGCCGCATGGAGACGTTAAAGCAGCAGCATTTGATGTTTCTGTATGAACTAGGGTTGGAAAAAAAACGTAAACGCCGCAGAAAACCACAGAAGCAGAGCAAGGTCGAGGGCCTTGAAGTCAGCGACTTGGGGCTGCTCACTTTTGCCGCACCCGAAAAAATTGTGGAATCACCGGAGCTCCTGATAAAAATATTTGAAGAAAGTGCGCGGCTGAAGATCCCGCTGAGCGCCGAAGCCAGGCGCCTGGTCAAAGATTTTTCCTATCTGGTGAATGCTAAATATCGCAGCTCGGAAGCCATCGTCCAGTCTTTTGAATGGATTCTGGCGACCCCGGCACCGACCTTTAATGTTTTAAATGAAATGCTGAATACCGGTTTTCTGTCGCGCTTTATCCCGGAATTTCGCAACATCGTCAATCGCATCCAGTATGATGAATACCACCTGTACCCAGTGGACAAACACTTGCTGCGAACGGTTCACACGATTAAAAGTTTTACCGCCGGACAAGACAATAGCCGGGAGCCGTTGTGCAACCAGGTCTACCGCGAGCTTAAAAACAAAAAGCTACTGCTTTGGGCCGCGCTGCTGCACGACGTCGGGAAAGGCGATGAAAATGACGACCATGCCGCCCGGGGTGCCGGTATCGTAAAAAAGATCCTTGTTAAAATGGAAATGAATGCCGCGGACAGCGCCACGATCGAATTCCTGGTCCAAAACCACCTGTTTTTGATTAAGCGGGCCACCCGACGGGACATCAACGACGAGGAAACCGCCATATTCACCGCCAGAAAGATACGGGATGTCGAACGATTGAAAATGCTGTACCTGCTGACAGTGGCCGACTCGATCGCGACCGGTCCGGCAGCCTGGAATGACTGGAAGGCAGCCCTTTTGCGGGACTTTTTTTTAAAAATCCTCAACGTGCTGGAAAAAGGCGAGCTGGCCACGGAAGAAGCCGTCAACATCATCAAGCAAAAGCGCCTGGACATCGTCGCATCGGTGCGCTCCCGCAAAAGCAAAAATGACATCGCCGCCCTGTTTGACAATATGTCACCGCGGTATCGCCTGTACATGCCGGCCCCCTCTATGCTGGAGCATATCAAGTTATTCGAAAAGCTCGGCACAGCCGACTTCATCTGGGACATCAAACCCTCAAATGGCGCCAACACCCGCTCGGTGACCATCTGTGCCAAAGACCGTCCGGGTCTGATATCCAGAATAGCCGGTGTGTTTACCCTCAACAACATCAATATTTTGGATGTCCAGGTATTTACCTGGCGCAATAATATTGCGCTGGATATTTTTGAGGTCACACCACCGCCGGACCAGATAATGGAAGACGAAAAATGGCAGCAGACCGCCCACAATCTCAACGCGGCTTTATCCGGCGACCTGGACCTGACCAAAGCACTTAGAAAAAAGACTGCCAGGGTGCGTCGGAACAACCACCGGATGCGACGGATACCGCACCGCATAATGATTGACAACACGAGCTCGAGTTTTTTTACCATCATCGAGGTGTTTACTTATGATTTCCCGGGCCTGCTTTTCAACATCACCGATGCCCTATTCAATTGCGGTCTGAACATTTGGGTCGCCAAAATCGCAACCAAAGCCGACCAGGTGGTGGATGTTTTTTATGTCTGGGATCTGAATGGACAAAAGGTGGATTCGGAAGAGCAGGTGGATAGCATTAAATCGGCAATATTGGACAGACTACCGCAGATGAAGACAATGAAAATTGAAGATTGAAAATTGAAGATTTGAGGTATTCTATCATTTTATTTTTTGATCAGCCAATCCAGAGAAGAATAAAAATATATTAAGTTCCATATTTCACCGAATGCAGTTTAGCAGTCGAGATCGAAGCACCAGATGAAAGGGGGATAGAAAACCACGAGGGTGAAGCATTATTTCCAGAACAACAACTATTAAAAATCGACAGGATACATTAAATATTCAATATTCATTCTTCAATCTTCAATAATACAAAGGGGGAGAAATTAAAAAGATGAGATTCAAGCGTTTATTGACAATTGCGTTCTTACTAACTGTGCCGTCATCTTCGGCGTTGGCTGCTGATGGCTTGAATTCCGGCGACACGGCCTGGATTATTGTATCGACCGCCCTGGTCATGATGATGACCCCGGCCGGATTGGCGCTGTTTTACGGCGGGTTGTCGCGCTACAAAAACCTGCTCAACACCTTTGCCATGACCATTGTGGCCTACTGCCTGACCAGCGTCATCTGGATGATGTGGGGCTATTCCCTGTCTTTCGGCCCGGACAAGGCCGGGATCATCGGCGGTCTGTCGCATGTTTTCATGGCCGGCATCGGCGTTGGGAGCCTTTCAGGGAGCATCCCGACCTATGTCTTCGCCCTGTTTCAAATGACCTTTGCCTGCATCACTGTAGCGCTGGTTCTGGGCTCGATTGTCGATCGCATGAAATTTTCGTCATGGATTGTATTTAGTGTCTTATGGGTTACCTTTGTCTATTGCCCGATCGCCCATTGGGTGTGGGGCGGCGGCTGGATGGGCAGCATGGGGGCCCTGGATTTCGCCGGCGGCACCGTGGTGCATATCAACGCCGGTGTGGCCGGTCTGGTTCTGTCTCTGGTACTGGGCAAAAGAATCGGTTACGGCAAGGAAGCCATGTTCCCGTCCAGTATCGTGCTTTGCGCCCTGGGGGCGGGATTGCTGTGGTTCGGCTGGTTCGGCTTCAACGCCGGCAGCCAGTTGGCGGCGGACGGCATCGCCGGCTCGGCCTTTCTGGTAACCAACACCTCGGCCGCCATGGGCGCCCTGGCCTGGATGTTTGCCGAATGGCTGGTGGACAAAAAACCGACGGTCCTGGGGCTGGCTTCGGGCATCGTGTCCGGACTGGTGGCCATCACGCCCGCCGCCGGATTCGTCAATATGCCCGCTTCCCTGATCATCGGTCTGGGCGCCGGCCTGCTGGGCTTTTACAGCGTCGCCAAAATCAAGCAGAAAGTGGGCTACGATGACTCCCTGGATGCCTTCGGCGTGCACGGCATGTGCGGCATCTGGGGTGCGCTGGCCACCGGACTTTTTGCCAGCCCGGCCATCAATGAGGCGGGCCGCGGACTGTTTTACGGCAACCCGAAGCAGCTCTGGATCCAAATCGTATCGATCGTTGCCACGGCTGCTTTTACCGCGGTCGGAACCTTAATTGTCACCTATGTGACCAAAGCGTTAACCGGCGGACTGCGGGTGGAAGAAGAAAGTGAAATCATGGGCCTCGACAATTCCCTGCACGGCGAAAGGGCCTTTGAGATTCAAACGCCATAGGACCGCGTCAACCCAACACTAAAATCATGGTCTGGGCCGGACCACCGTAAAGTGATCTGCCGGCTATTCAGAGCTGGAGTGATGGAGTACTGGAGTTTTGGGTTGTTTTATCGAATATATATTCTACGATTGAATATTTATGATCCGCGTGAGGTGTTTCCTAGTTAAAATCGACGGAGCGCAGCGACATCCATAAATATTCAATCGACAATCTTCAATCTTCAATAAAAAACAGGGGGGAAGTTATTATGAAAAAAATCGAAGCGGTCATCAAGCCCTTCAAACTGGACGATGTCAAGGAGGCTTTGAATGAAATCGGTATTCAGGGCATGACAATCTCGGAAGTCAAAGGCTACGGCCGGCAAAAAGGCCATAAGGAAATCTACCGCGGGGCCGAATACGTGGTGGATTTTATTCCCAAAATCAAAATTGAAATCGTCGTGGAAGCCGATCGCGCCGAGCAGGTCGTGCAAAAAATCCGCGAAGCCGCCAATACCAACAAAATCGGCGACGGCAAAATTTTTGTCATCCCGGTCGAAGAGGCCGTCCGCGTCAGAACCGGCGAAACCGGCCGGGACGCCGTCTAACAGAGAACAGATGACATATGACAGAAGTCAGAGGTTTCCGATTGCGGAATGCGGATTGCGGATTTTTAAGGAATCCCGAACAGACATATTCGATTGCGGATTGCGGATTGTGATGGAATCAGAGACAGCTGGTCTTTTTGGCGGCAGTAGCTAGCATGAGATAAGGAAGAAAAACTATGCGCAGCATAAAATAAATAAGCCGCCGGCACACGCGGCTAATTTGATTTTCTCAATTTTCAAAGAACTTTCTACTACCCAGTATATGTTATTATTCAGGGCGGATTATTTAACTAATAAACTAATCAACTTATCAACTAATCAACTAATTCAAGAGGAGGAATAAAATGACCCCCAAAGAAGTATTAGACATGGCAAAGGAAAACGGCGCCAAATTAGTGGACTTACGATTTATGGATTTCCCGGGACTCTGGCAGCACTTCAGCGTGCCGGTCGGCGAGCTGGAAGAATCCAGCTTCGAAGACGGCTTTGGCTTCGACGGCTCGAGTATTCGCGGGTGGCAGCCGATTCACGCCAGTGACATGCTGGTGATTCCGGATGCCGACACGGCCAAGATGGATCCCTTCTATGCTGCACCGACGCTGACCCTGATCTGTAATATCGTTGACCCGGTCACCCGGGAGCCCTATACCCGGGATCCGCGCAACATTGCCCGCAAGGCCGATGCCTATTTGAAAAGCAGCGGCATCGGGGACGTGGCTTACATCGGCCCGGAAGCCGAATTTTTTATTTTCGATGATATCCGCTTTGAGTCATCCCGCTTCGGCGCCTTCTATGAGATCGACTCCATCGAAGGCACCTGGAACACCGGCCGCGATGAAGGCCCCAACCTGGGCTATAAACCGCGGCACAAGGAGGGCTATTTCCCGGTCCCGCCCATGGACAAATTTCAGGACCTGCGCTCCGAAATGGTGCTGACCTTGGAAGCGTTGGGGATCGATGTCGAAGCCCAGCATCATGAAGTCGCCACGGCCGGGCAGGCGGAAATTGATATGCGCTTCAAGCCTTTGCTGCAGATGTCGGACCAGCTGATGTGGTTCAAGTATGTCCTTAAGAATGTAGCCTACCGCAACGGCCACACGGTCACCTTTATGCCCAAACCGCTGTTCGAGGACAACGGCACCGGCATGCACACCCACATCAGCATCTGGAAAGGCGACCAGCCGCTGTTTGCCGGCGACAAGTATGCCGGAGTCTCCCAGGAGGCCCTGTATGCCATCGGTGGGATTTTGAAGCACTGCAAGGCCCTGTGCGCCTTTACCAACCCCACCACCAACTCTTACAAGCGTTTGGTGCCGGGCTTCGAGGCACCGGTCAACCTGGCCTACTCCAGCCGTAACCGCAGTGCTGCCGTAAGGCTGCCGATGTACTCCACTTCACCCAAAGCCAAGCGCATCGAGTTCCGAACCCCGGATCCGTCATGCAACGGTTACCTGGCCTTTTCCGCTATGCTGATGGCGGTTATCGACGGCATCCAGAATAAAGTCGATCCGGGTGATCCCCTGGATAAAGACATTTACAACCTGCCACCGGAGGAGCTGGCCGAAATTCCGTCCGCCCCGGGCTCGCTGGACGAAGCCCTCGCAGCCTTGAAAGACGACCAGGAATTTCTACGCAAAGGCGATGTCTTTACCCAGGATGCCATCGACATGTGGATTGACTACAAAACCGAAAACGAAATCAACGATGTCAAACTGCGGCCCCATCCGCATGAGTTTTTTCTTTACTTCGACATCTAAACCGCCATTAAACGGCAGCCCGTATAGTTCATAACGCTTTTCATGGATTCAGTATGTTTGAGAGAAAATTTTGTATCGATAATGAACGACGGGCAGATTTTAGAATTTGGATTGAGGATTTTGGATTGAAGGTATTGTGCTTGTCGTGAACTATTGTGTCGAACGATCTGTTCTATTAATGGATAGAGCGACTTGTCAGGTCGTAGCCGAAGGCGACGTGTGGGGTCGTAGCTCGAAGAGCGAAGCCCCAAGCCTGAAGCGATACCGCAGATCCAAAATCCAAAATCTAAAATCCCAAATTGTATAGGGCGTTTTGACCAGATCGACTAAGTTGGCGCCTTCCCCGCAACCCGGTCTCATCGAGAAGGTTCGTAAGCGTCATGGCCGACTTCCGGAATAAAGTAAATCGGAATCAGGGAAACTACGGGGATGCAGACCAGCAACACGAGCACACTCTGGATGGTAAAAATATCGCCCAGTTTGCCGACGATGGGGGAGAGAATTCCGCCGGCACCAAAGGCCAGCCCCATCATCAGACTCGCCACCATGGAGCGGCCCCGGGGCGCTATCTTCTGGGCCATCACCACACCCAGGGGTAAGGAGGCCATATTAAAGCCGCCGGCCAAAATCGTTGCCGGATAGACCCACCGACCGGGAGCCATCAAAAACAACAGCAAAAATGGGGTCATCAAACCGTGGGTAATCCATAACAGTCGTTTGTAGCCCATCCGGTCCGAAAGATGACCGCAGACAATGCCGGCCACCGTCCCGGAAAGGGTAAACATGGAGAATAGGATGCCGGCACTAACGATGGTATGCCCTTTCTGCACCCACAGCACCGGCATAAAAGTCAACAACGACTGACCCACCAGCGCTCGCATGACCATCGCGATCCAGATCAGCAGGATCGGATGCCAGACACTTCCCAGGGACAGCCGGAGAGTCTCCAAAAAGCCATATTGGGCCATGTCGTCCCCCTGGGGTTCAGGAATGATCCAATAAAAATAAATCCAGATCAAAAGACCGATAATCATGGTCGCCGGCATGGCGCCGAGACCGAACCGCGCCACGTACCAGGTGATGAAGATGGGCCCCAGCCCGAAGGCCAGGGTGCCGGCGGTGTTATAAATGGACATGGCCAGACCGGGATTGTGCCCGGCATACAGAGGCACCATACCCGTGACCGGCGGATGAAACAGCGATGATCCCGTGGAGCCGATGACAATGCAAAACAGCAGGCCGTAAAAACCGGTGGTCGCTCCCGCCAGGGGAATAAAGAGAATGGGCATGAGCAATCCGATCAGGATAAAACTGCGTGACGGATGACGGTCGGCCCAATAGCCCGACAGAGGCTGTACGATAAACATCAAAAAGCGGGATAAGCCCGCCAGCAACCCCACCTGGGCCAGACTCAGTCCCATCTTGTTCATAAAAACGGGAAACAGGGGACTGATGAAAGCGCTGTAGAAATCTCCGCTGAAGTGCACCAGGCTGAGGGCAATGAGTATTTTCCAATAAGTTTTTGCAGTAAAATCGGCCATAGGGGCTTTTGCCACTTACCTCCGCCCAAGTCAATGATAATAATCTCTTTTCGCTGACAACCAGCTTCTAACCCTTGGCATCATCCTTCGCCTCCGGCGGATGCGCTAAACGAACCAGGTTTAAAATCACCCCTCAAAATCACCCTTTGGTGTGATGACCGAATCCCTCCGGTCTCCTATATTCCCCCAGACAATATCAAAATGCAAATGCCGCCCATTTAATACTAGCCGGAACTCTGATGGGGAGATAAAGAATGCAAGTATGGAATGGTGGAATTATTCCATCATTCCGCTCCCGCGTGCAGAAGGATTCATGGCATAGCCGAATGTCTCCGACCTAGCCCAGAGGACCAGATTTTCTGCGGCGAAAAAATTAGGAGCAGGAGGGATAAAAATGTTTGCTTCCAAAATTGTCATCAGGTTATTCTCGGCAAAATCAGCGACTATTTTAATTACTTGCGCGTTTATTGGCCTGCTGCTGGGCTGCTCGGCAGAAGGAACAATCAATGGTCCTACAATTGATGCGTCCGGCATTGCGATACCCGAGGACCGTGCCTTGGAATGGGTGGCACCGGAAAACGTGGGATGGTCGTCAGCCGAATTGCAAACGGCCCAGGTGTTTGCTCAACAAAGCGGATGCACGGCCGCCATGGCGCTTCATGACGGCAAAGTCTTTTTTTCCCGGGGGAATATTCATAAGAATTACCAGGTCCATTCGATAAGGATGCCGTTGTTGAATGCCCTTTACGGTATCCACTTGGTGCGGGGCAATCTTGACTTGAATGCTACTTTGGCCGATTTACATCTGGATGACATTGCGCCGGGCCTGATCCAAGCGGAAAAGCAAGCCGCAGTCGAGCATTTATTGATGTCGCGTTCGGGGGTCTATCACGAAGCTGCGGCTGAAGACCGGACGATGATTGAAACCAGACCCCCAAGAGGAAGTCACCCACCCGACACTTTCTTTTACTACAACAATTGGGACTTCAATGCCCTGGGCACCATTTTCGAACAGGAGACTGGTGAAAATATTTTTAAAGCCTTTAAAGAGGAAGTTGCCGACGTTTTGGAAATGGTGGACTTCAACAGCGATATTTGTTTTTATCAATACGAATGGGAGAAATCGTTGCACCCTGCGTACCAATTCAAAATGAGCGTGCGGGATATGGCGAAATTCGGCGTTCTCTACCAGAAAAACGGCCGCTGGAAGGGCCGGCAGATCATCGATAGTGATTGGATCGATGACAGCACCATGGCTTATTCGACGCTGCCCGGCACGGCCGGCCTGGGCTATGGATATATGTGGAAGATTTTTCCGGCGGATTCGGAGATTGGGCAGACAATCGGCTATCCGGGCTATTATCACAGTAATGCGGATGGCTATGCCTTGGTGGTGATACCGGATTTGAAGCTGGTCATGGTGGTGCGTTACGATTCAGAGCAAAACTGGGAAAATCCCGCCAGTGACGCATTTGAGCTGACAACACTGATCGTTGATGCCCGCATCGTCGATTAATCAGCGACCACCAGCAGAACCGGGGATATGAGGATGGCCCCTCGAAGGGGCCTGGGCCACGCTCTACTGATGGCCGCTGATTCATATAAAGAATTTAGTTTACAATCCCCGAAAAGTGATCGAACGGGCCCGACGCGTGATGCCCGAAATCAAAACCGAAATCATTACCAATGCCGGTCATCTCCTGATTATGGATCAGCCTGAAGTGATCAATGCCAATATTCTCGATTTTTTAAGTGACGGTTAATCTCGTGTGAAACTTCAATGAATGACGAATGACGAATGTCGATTGACGAATGATGGAATCGCTTCGCAATATCTTTTTTTAAACTGGCAGAATACATTATTCGACGTTCGATGTTGGACGTTCGATGTTCAACGTTCATCAGTTTCTTGTCTTTGATCAGACCGGCTGTCCTTTAGCCGGAGGCCTCCGCTCTTATGAAACTTCAGGGAATGACGAATGTCGATTGACGAATGGTGGAATCGCTTGGGGCTTCGCTCTTCGAGCTACGACCCCACACGTCGCTCAGTCGATTTAAAATGGACCGTTCGACAAAAGACTCACGACAGGCAGAATACCTTAAATCTAAAATCCGCATTCCAAAATCCAAAATTTGGTTTTTGAAGTTTCTTTTCCGATCAGACTGGATACTGGCGGACGGCGGCGGTGATCGCACCTGCCGACTTCAGAGATCGGGTAAATCGAAAATCAGCGAGAACGATGGGATGGTGGCCGGGGTTTACCGGGGGTTTGCTAAAATTGCCTCTTCCAATTGATTTCCCTCCTTGCATTGATTATCTATAGTAGTAAACTCTTAAACGGTCTTCAAACTTGCCATAACTCCTCCCAATTTCAAAAAGAATTGTTGATTTCGTGGGCAAAAAAATGTTACAGATTCAAACACGAAAATAACAAAATGTTGATTTCGTGGGCAAAAAAATTTTAAAAATTTGAACACGAAAACAACATAACGTCGATTTCGTGGGCAAATTTAGACGAAGATTTTCGCCCACAAAAACGACAATTGTCAAGGGACCTCCAACAAAACCAGTATCCGGGAGTCAATTCTCGGCTTCAAGCGGAATCAGTTTCGTGGTGTATTTATGACCACTGGGAGATATTAAAATGTTCGTTGGAAGGGAAAACGAACTTCGTTCGCTCAAGGAGTTGTTCGATCTAAAAAAAGCCAGCATTGCTGTATGCGCAGGTCGCAGGAGAATCGGCAAAAGCACTTTAATTCAGAAGTTCGGCAGGCATGCCAAAACATTTTTGGAGTTTCAAGGTTTACCCCCACGCGAAGGGATAACCTCAAAAGACCAACTGAATGCTTTCAGTGAACAGTTGACCCAGCAGACTAGGTTACCAAAATTGAATATAGATTCATGGTATCAGGCCTTTTCTTTGTTGAATAATATAGTAAAAAACGAAAGAACCGTCATCTTACTTGATGAAATATCCTGGATGGCAATTCGCGATAAAGATTTTGCTGGCCAACTAAAAATTGCCTGGGACACCGAATTTAAGCACAATGCCAAATTGATCCTGGTTCTGTGTGGATCGGTATCATCGTGGATAAATGAAAATATTTTGAAAAGTGCGGGATTTGTGGGGCGGGTATCGCTGAAGCTGACACCCGTAGAACTCAGTCTGTACCATTGCAATAAGTTCTGGAATAAGCCTGCAGGACGCCGGATAGCAGCAAAAGAAAAATTTAAAATACTTGCTGTCATAGGCGGCGTACCGAGGTATTTGGAGGAAATTAATCCGAAATTGTCGGCGGAAGAAAATATTCGGCGAATGTGCTTTAGCAAAGAAGGTTTTCTTTTTTCCGAATTTGATCAAATATTTCAAGATATTTTTTCAAAACGCGCACCGACCTATAAGAGAATTATTTCTACGCTGGTTCGAGGAGCAAAAACATTGAACGATATTGCCGAGCTTTTAAAAAGAGAAAGAGGTGGCGATCTGAGCCGCTGTCTTGATGACCTTTCTGCATCAGGATTTATTACTAAAGATGCAGTTTTTAAACCGGGCAAAAAAAGTGTTTCAAAACTCGCCAAATATCGTTTGAAGGATAATTATATTAGATTTTATCTTCGATACATAGAACCGATCAAAGCAAAGATTGAAAGTGATTTGTTTCGTGAATTCTCACTGGAAAGTCTTTCAGAATGGGAAATTATTATGGGCCTTCAGTTTGAAAATCTGGTGCTCAACAATGTTCGAGCGGTTTGCGATTTGTTGGCAGTTAATATGAATTCCGTAAAAAGCGCGGCACCCTATTTTCAAAGGGCGACTCAGCGTAAGAAATCTTGTCAGGTAGATCTTCTTATCGAAACAAAATATACGCTTTATGTCTGTGAAATCCGATTTCGAAAAAAGATCACCAGAACGGTAATCGATGAAGTACAAGAAAAAATCAAGCGGCTCAAAGTTCCCAAGAGTTATTCGGTAAGGCCGATTTTGGTCTATACCGGTGAACTTGCTTCAGCAGTTGAAGAAGAAGACTTTTTTGACAGTGTAATTGATTTTGAAGAACTGCTCTCAACCCCATAAATTCAGAAATGCCGAGACGACCCGACAGGTCGCTCATTCTAAAATAAAAGTGCTGAGGACTGAGCAAGTCGCTGTATCCGTCGTTTGAAATTCCTTTAACTCAGTCCTCAGTCCTTTTTACTCAGTCCTAATGTACATTCCTTCGACAATCGTCAATCGACATTCGTCATTCACAAGCCCGACACCCGACACCTGTCTACGATCCCGTCTGGAGCGAAGCGCAAGCGGGGAAACCCGAAACCTGAAACCCGACACCCGAAACCTGAAACCCGACACCCGAAACCTGACACCCGACACCCGACACCTGAAGCCTGCTTCATCGGTAAATTTTATAGTCCACCCCATACCTTTGGGCCTTGTAGGAAAATTTGCGGACGGTGGTTTGCAGGATCTTGGCCGCGATCGTGATGTTGCCCCGGGTGTTTTTCAGGGCGTCGATAATCATTTCCCGCTCTAGATTGGCAACGGCATCTTCCAGGGACAGGGTCGGCACGGTATCGGACTCCCTGCCGGTCTGCAGGGTCGGCGGCAGATGGTAACTGTGAATGACCCCCTCTTCGCAGAGCAGCACGGCGCGTTCGATGCAGTTTTCAAGCTCGCGCACATTGCCGGGCCAATGGTACTCCATCAGCATATCGATGGCCGGGGTTGAAAAGCGCTTGATGTCCTTGCTGTTTTCAGCCGCATACTTCTCCAGAAAATAATCGGCCAGCAGTAGAATATCGGTCTTGCGCTCTCTCAAGGGCGGCAAATAAATGGGAAACACATTCAAGCGGTAGTACAGATCGCCCCGGAATGTTTCCTCCTCCACCGAACGCTCCAGGTTTTTGTTGGTGGCTGCGATAATCCTGACATCCGTTTTGATGGTGCGCTGCCCCCCCACCCGCTCGAATTCCTTTTCCTGCAGAATGCGCAGCAGATTGGCCTGCACGCCCAGGTCAATGGATCCGATTTCATCCAGAAAAATGGTTCCCTTGTGGGCCAATTCGAATTTTCCGATTTTTTGCTTGATGGCCCCGGTAAAAGCACCTTTTTCATGTCCGAAAAGTTCGCTTTCGATCAAAGTTGTCGGCAGCGCCGCGCAATTGACCTTGATAAACGGCAATTTTTCCCGGCGGCTGTTGTAGTGGATGGAGTTGGCCACGAGTTCCTTGCCCGTGCCGCTTTCACCCCGAATCAGCACCGTGGCGTTGCTCTTGGAGACCTGGGAAACCATCTGAAAGACTTCGCGCATTTTGTTGCTGTTGCCGATGATATTGCCGATGCTGTATTTATCTTTAAGCACGTTTTGCAGGCGCCGGTTTTCCTCCCTCAGCCGTTCCTTTTCCATCCGGATCGTTTCGAGCTTGATCACATGGCTGGCCAGCATGGCGGCAATGACCGAAAGCAGCTTTTGCCCGCCTTTTAACGAATAGGATTTGTCATAGGGTCGGTCCACACTCAAGGCTCCAATAACCTGCTTGCCTTTTTTCACCGGTACGCAGATAAAGGAATGATCCTCGCCCATTTTCTTTTTGCGCGATCCGGTGCGGTCCAGGAAAAGCGGTTCCTCGCTGATCTTGGGTATGGCCACCGCCTTGCCGGTTTCAATGACCCGCCCGGTAATGCCCTCCCCCAGCTTGTATTTTACCCGTTGCATGGCGTTGCGCGGCAGCCCGTGTGCCACCTCGATGTTTATCTCGTTGCGCATGGGGTTCAGAATTGTTATAGTCCCCCGCACCATGTTCATGGAACTGGATAAGATGTCCATGACTTTGTAAAGGGATTTTTTTAAATCCAGGTGCTCATTGAGCGCTTTGGTAATACCGTAAAGCAGTGTTACTTCTTCAATCGGTTCCATAATAAATTTTTGTTCCAAAAATTTATGTAATATTTTTTAAATTACGATTCTGTTAAAATTATATACTAAAATAACAATTTTGTGACTTAGATCAACTTCTAATGCAAGTTTTATTTTGTCATTGGTTGCCAGTATTACTAACTGTTGAGGAATTATGGGGTAAAGGATATGGTTTTTAACTGCGGTGCTTCTTTTGGTCATTGAATTTTGAGAATTGAATTTTGTTTGAATTTTGATGCTTGATTTTTGGCTTTTATATCGTCCTGTAAATGCTCGCTATGGTTACTCAACTTTTCTCTGATTTTAATGGTTGATACAGATGCTCCTGACACCTGGCACCTGAAACCTTTGAATTCTGCATACTAAGATAAATTAAGTAAAGAGTTAAGATATTCCAACCCACATGAGGAGGCCGGAATGCCGAACGTATTCGGATCCAACGAATTGATCGAGGATGTCCACAACCGGGATTTATGCATCGGCTGCGGCGCCTGCGTGGATCTTTGCCCTTATTTTAGAAACTTCAAGGGAAAAACGTCGCAGTTGTTTCCCTGTACCCTGGAGCAGGGCCGCTGCTATGCCTATTGCCCCAAGGCGGAGGTGGATTTAAATGAACTGGCCCGCCAGACCCGGGGCGAAGACTACGATGGCAGCCCATTGGGCAGTTACCGCGCTGTTTACGCGGCCCGGGCCGGCAGCAAAGCGCCCCGGGGCGAAGTCCAGGGCGGTGGGACCGTGACAGCTCTGATGACCTTTGCCATGCGAGCCGGCCTGGTCGATGCCGCCGCCCTCACCGACCGGCAGGCCCTGACACCGGTGGCCCGCATCGTCACGGATTGGCGGGAAATCTGTGCCTACGCCACCTCCAAGTTTATGGCGGCCCCGACCCTCTCCGCACTGAACATGGCCGTCCGGCAAGGCCACCAGCGCATCGGTGTGGTCGGAACCCCCTGCCAGATGACGGCCGTGGCCCAGATGCGCAGCAACCCGTTCGGCAAGGAGGAGCACACCGTCCCGGTCGCACTGACCATTGGCCTGTTTTGCAATTGGTCCCTCGACACCCGTCAGTTGACCGATTATCTATCGGAGAAGTTGGACCCGGCCGCCATCCGCAAAATGGACATTCCCCCGCCACCGGCCAGTACGATGGATTTGGAAACCGACACCGGTCGACGAGAGGTGGACTTGTTCGACATAAAGCCGCTGATTCCTCACACCTGCTTTATCTGTATGGATTTTACGTCGGAATTCGCCGATCTTGCGGTGGGTATGTTTGAAGGAAAACCGGGTTGGAACACGATAATCGTTCGCTCGGATACCGGCGTTCAAATCGTTGAACGAGCCCGTGATGAGGGCTTTATCGAAACAGATGATTTTCCGGACACAAATCTGAAGCATCTGTCAAAAGCGGCGGCCGATAAAAAAGATCGATCCCTGCGAACCTTGCTGCGCCGGGAGCTGATCAACACGGAGAATGGCCGGCGGGCGGCTGTCAGGATGCCGCCGGAAGTTGTCAAAAAAATCTTAAGATAGGTTAATAGGTTCAACGTTCAGGGTTCAAAGGTTCAAGGTTCAAAGGTTCAGGGTTCAAGGTGCAGCCCGGCCGCCGGCGAGCAACGTGACCGGTCAAATCGAAATAAAAACTCTGATAAATCGGAGTAATGTATACAATAGGACTTGGGACTGAGTTAAAGGAATATAGAACTACTGATACAGCGACTTGCTCAGTCCTCAGCACTCAGCACTCAGCACTCAGCACTTTTCAATTTTGAATGGTTGAAGCGAAACCGCACTTCGTCATTCGACATTCGGCATTCGACATTCCATAGGGAGGTTATATGACTGATATCCTAACCGGCGCTGCCGGATCCCGGCACCTTTTGATGGGCAACGAGGCCATCGCGCGCGGCGCACTGGAAGCCGGCGTCAGTGTCATTGCCGGCTACCCGGGTACACCCTCATCTGAAATTATCGAAACCCTGGCCAAAATTTCATCCCAACAGAATTTATATGTCGAGTGGTCGGTCAATGAGAAGGTGGCCATGGAGGTCGCCGCGGCCGGGTCCTTTGCCGGCCTGCGCTCCATGGCCGTCATGAAGCAAAACGGGGTCAATGTGGGCTCGGATTTTCTGCTTCATCTGGCCCTGACCGGCACCCGGGGCGGGATGGTTCTGGTGCATTGCGACGACCCGGGTGCGCTTTCCAGCGCCAACGAAGGCGAATCGCGCCACTTTGCCCGGATGCTGGAAATCCCGCTGCTGGAGCCGGGCGATTTCCAGGAAGCCAAGGACATGATCGCGTGGGCCTTTGAGCTTTCCGAAAAAATCCATAACGTCGTCATGGTGCGCAGCGTCACCCGCCTGTCCCATGCCAGCGGCAACGTGATTTTCGGCGAGCTGCCCCAAACCGAGAAAAAAGCATTTTTCAAACATGACGGCGGACTGCTGGATCCGCTGCAGGGGCCGATGTCAAGTCTGCCCGCGCCGATGAGACACGTGCAGCAGCAGCAGAAACTGGCCGAGGTCGTGGCCGAATTTGAAGTGTCCGGGTTCAATATCTACAAGGGACCAAAGGTTCCCGAGCTGCTGTTGATCACCGGCAGTGCCTGCAACTTGTATTGCAAAGAGGCCGTCAGTCTGCTGGGGCTCGGGGAGCGGGTCGGCTTGTTGAAACTGGGAACAACCTGGCCGCTGCCGCCTGATTTAATGCGGGCTTATCTCAAAATGACGGACAGAATCCTGATCGTTGAAGAAGTCATTTCGTTTTTGGAAGAAAACGTCAAAGTTATTGCCGCGGAATTGGCGTCGGAAATCGGCCCGAAAACCTTTTTCGGCAAACGCGAAGGCCATATTCCCAGCACGAATGAGATGAACCCGGATATCGTGATCGAGGCCCTGGCGAAGATCATGGCTATACCCTATGACGCAGCCCCATCGTCCTATACCGCGCGATCACAGGAATTGGCAGCTTCCGGGGCTCCCGGCCGCGATATGACGTTTTGCGCCGGCTGCCCGCACCGGGCCTCATTTTGGACCCTGCACAATGTCCTGCAGCTGGACGGACGGGACGGCTTTGTATGCGGTGATATCGGATGCTACTCCCTGGCCGTGCTGCCCACCGGATTCAGCACGCTCAAAACCCTGCATGCCATGGGCTCCGGTGTGGGACTGGCGAGCGGATTCGGTAAACTGGGGCAATTCGGCATGAACCAACCAATTCTCGCAACGGTTGGGGACTCAACCTTTTTTCATGCCGTGCTGCCGGCCCTGATCAACGCCGCCCACCATCAATCCGATATAACGGTTGTGGTTTTGGACAACAGCGGAACGGCCATGACCGGGTTTCAATCCCATCCGGGTCGCCCGGTGGACGCCGCCGGCAATGATGCCCCGGCCATCGATGTGGCTGCCGTGTGTCAGGCCATGGGCGCCACCGTCAGGATCAGTGATCCATTTGACATTGATCATACCCAGCAAACCCTGTTGGAACTTTTTGAAGTCAAGGGATTAAAGGTTCTGGTTTTGAAACAGGCGTGTGCGTTGAGCCCTCAGAAAAAGGGCAAAAAAATGTTTGACGTCACCGTGGATGAAAATATCTGTCTCGGTCAAAACTGCGGCTGCAACCAGTTGTGCACTCGTATTTTCAAATGCCCCGGGCTTAAATGGAACCCCGAACAGCAGGTTTCCGGCATCGATGAAGTCATTTGTGTCGGCTGCGGGGTGTGCGCGTCGATTTGTCCATCGGGTGCCATCCAGCGAAAGGAGGTCGCATAAACCATGCATCAAGTCAGCCTGACATATGATCCATACAATATAATTATCACCGGAGTCGGAGGACAGGGCAACGTCATGGCCTCGCGGGTCGCGGGCAATATGCTTTCCCGCCGGGGCCTGCAGGTGACCATCGGTGAAACATTCGGCGCCTCCCAGCGCGGCGGATCGGTCATGAGCCACCTGCGAGTGTCCAGCGAGTCGAGCTGGTCTCCCCAAATCCCAAAGGGCAAGTGCCATCTGGTTATCTCCTTGGAACCCACTGAAGCCATGCGGGTGCTGGCCGACTACGGCAACCCGGACGTCAAAGTCCTCTGCAATACGAGACCGGTTCACGCCATCGGGGTGATCTCAGGTGATCAAAAGTATCCCGCACTGGATGATATCAAATCCTGGGTCGCCGAACTGTCGGCCGCCTGCTGGTTTTTGGAGGCCACCAAAAAGGCCATGGAATTGGGTAATCCAATTTTAGGCAACATCATGATGATCGGGGCGGCCGCCGGCATCGGTGTTCTGCCCCTGGCAAGGGATGATTTTGAAGCCGTCATCACTGAAACCATGCCCGCCGATAAACTGGAATTAAACCTTAAAGCTTATGATCTGGGGTTTCAAATGCTTGGTAATGGAAACGGATAGATTTTAGATTGCGGATTTTGGATTTATAGTATTCTGTCTATTTTGGAAATAGACAGAGCCCAGCGATCATAGGTCCAATAGGACTTATAGGACCTATAAAAATTCTGTCCATTTTATTAATCGATAGAGCGTAGCGATACCGCCAATCCAAAATCCGCAATCCAAAATCTAAAATCACCACGCGGTCCACCCTCCATCAACGTAAAGGGTCTGCCCGGTGATAAAATCCGAAGCCGCGGAAGCCAGAAAGATTACCGTGCCTTCCAGCTCCGGCAGGTAGCCCCAGCGTCCCATGGGTGTGCGATCATTGATAAAATTGTAGCGTTCCGGATCATCGCGGATCTGGGTGACCAGTTCGGTCTCGAAGTAGGTCGGACCGATGGCATTTACACGCACCCCGAGTTTGGCCCACTCCAGGGCCATCACCTTGGTCATCTGGTCCACACCACCCTTGGAAGACGCATAGGCAACCTGGTGCGGCAGCCCCACCGTACCCAGAATGGAGCTCATATTGATCACCTTGCCGTAGCCATTGTCGATCATCTGGGGCACCACCGCCCGGGTCACCAGAAAATAGCCCTTGAGGTTGGTGTTGATGACCCGATCCCATTCTTCTTCCGGATATTCAAGAACTGGAACCCGGTGGTTGACGCCGGCATTGTTGACCAGGATGTCGATGCGGCCGAAGTAATCCAGGATTTGCTCGACCGCAGCAGTCACCTTACAGCTGTCGGTAACATCGATATGAAACCCTTTGGATCTGCGCCCCTGGTTGCCGATTGCGCTCGCCACCCGGTCCAGATCCGGGGCGCTCCGACCGCACACGGCAATATCGGCACCGGCTTTGGCCAGGGCCACGGCGGCGACCTCGCCCAACCCCCGGGTACTGCCGGTCACCATCGCCACTTTATCCTTCAAATCGAATAGTTTTAAACCCATGGCATGCCTTTCTTGTTTATTGCGAACGACGACATCATTTAATTTGCGGTTCTACAACCCAAAATAAGGTAATCCATCTCGGGACATTAAACTTTTTACATTTTGGAGTACTGGAGTGTTGGCTCAAGGTTTTATGTTCTCTTCAAATACCCCATTACTCCGGCACTCCAATACTCCAACATCGAAACTTTTCAATAACCTCGTGCAATCTTAAAATTGCTTATGTATTGGTTAGAGGTCCGTAATTTTATACCTTGGGAGGCACAGACTTTCGAAAAAACATCGTTTGAAAGACCAGGCCGCCCAGGACCAGGGCCAAATATAAACCCTTTTCCATCCCGGGATTCAGGCTCAAGGTTTGAACAATGAGGGCGGCACCAGCCAATGTTGAAATGAAGATCAGGGCCCAGTCGAAAATGTAATACATGAGCATCGCCCCGATGAATCCGCCGATCAGATAGGGCAGCCACAATAGCTGATCCAGCCGGATGCCCAGCAATTCAATCAGATTCAGGATGATATAGCCTCCGCCGGCAAATCCAGCCAACCCGACCGCTATTTTCTGAAATAGCACAGCCAACACTGCACCCACAATCCCCGCCGCAGCCGCCAGCCCGATCAACAGCAGCTGAGATTGAAGTTGCCATACGGATGACGCGTAGTGAAATCCCACCGCAAATCCGATAAACCCAACAAATAGCCAAAAGAGTTTGCGGCCCAGGATCAGCACTAAAAATCCGAGCAATACATTAATCGCAGCGATGGAAGTCCAGTCGGTTTCATTCATATTGGTATTTCCTAACCCGGATAGACCGGAGCCGAATATATTCCACGCCAAGACACGAAGCAGCCAAGTATTAGTAAGTATCTTACCTGGGTGCGTTTGACGATATTGCAAAACATATATTTCATTGAAATGGATTAATTCATTAAGCGCCGCGCCAATCATCCAGAATACGCGGCAATTCTTCTGCCATATATAGCGGGAGAGATATCAGTGTATATTTAACCTCACGATTGCCCTCTTTGGTGCGGATGACATTTTGCACATTTTGTACCGATGGCGGACTGAGGTCAAATCGCACGGCCATTCCCACCCGTTTGCGAAACACAAATTGTTGAAGTGATTTCAATGCTCCGCTTTTGCCGCCTTTAACTTCAATCGGTACGATCAGATTTCCGCGTGAGATCACATAGTCTACCTCGGCATTGGAGGATTTGCCTTCGCGTAGCCAGTAGCAAAGCTGCGGCGCCTGATGGGGATTCAGAAGGTGTTGACCGATAAATTGCTCGGCCAGACCACCCTCATTGATCAAACCGCGATTACCGACCGACTCAAGGAATAGCCAGTCATTGCCGCAAATATGATTAGCCATGCCAACGTCCATGAACAGCAATTTATAGGCGTTGGTATTGATATCAGTGTAAAGCGGGATACCCGTGCAATGGCTGTGAAAAATCTGATGACAAATGCGGGCCTTGCCCAACATCTCAATCACGTTTTTGATTCTTATGGATGGTTCCTCGCGTACCATATTGCTGTACTTGACTTTCTTGCCCAGCCCCCTCGGAATCAATCGAAATATCTGCTGCATGAGCGCCAGATCTTTTTGTTTGGCGTATTTGGCGAAATCATCCTGGTACGTATCGGCAATGGATCGCTGGACCGCGGTAACCTCAGTCAGTGATTCTTCATCGACAAATAACTGCACCGCTTCAGGCATTCCTCCTACAAAAAAATATTCTCGCTGGTAACTGAGCAGTTTTTTATGAGCCGCTAACGGAATTTCCTCACCAAGTCTAAAGCGGGTAAAAAAATCTGTAAGGTTGGGTGAAACGGCGGACAAAAACTCTTTGAAAGTCAGGGGACCGAGATGATAATAGGTTATACGCCCGACCGGCATGGAAAAATGATGGTCCGCGGGGGCAAATTCAATTAAAGAACCAGCACCGATTACTGGAATATGCGGTTTGTCTTCATAGAAATACCGCAGTGCTTGAATAGCAAAGGGAGTGCTCTGGATTTCATCCAAAAACAAAATAGTATCATCGGCAATAATTTTCTGTTCGGCCACCGCTTCCAATTCATAAATTATTCGGTCTAGATCAAGGGTTTTGAAAACAGCATTTAAGTATAAATGCCTTTCAAGATTTATCTCAGCCAAGGCCAATTGGTTTTTCGCCGCGAAGTGCCTAACCAGGGTCGATTTGCCCACCTGGCGAGCTCCTCTCAAAACTAGCGGTTTGCGCCGTGAGGATCGATACCACTCCTTTAAGTGAAACTCTGCTTTCCGAGAAATCATTAAAACACACCCCTTTTTTATTGAAAAACTTATCAAAATAAAGGTGTCTTTGTCAAATCCTATTGTGAATTAACGGGGATGTTTTACATTGGCTGTTTCCATGAGGACCGATCATGACCACATTTTATATTGCAAATAATCGAAAATTAGATCTATTAATTAAACTTAGACATTACAGCCCCTGGCACATGCCGACAAGGCCCAAACAGGATTTTTTTGTCTGAACGAAGTTGGGTCTTGCAGTCCAGATATCCGTTGGAGGTTTCGATGACCAGAGAACGACAGCCACTTCAAAACGCTAATAAAAAGTTACGCAGTAAAGACCAATGTATTGAATCCAAATCCTATCGCAGGCGGTATTCGGATTATTTTGAATTCGCCCCGGTCGGTCATTTCACCGTTGATCGGGCCGGTGTCATTATAGATGTCAATACCGCCGGGGCATCGCTATTGGGAACCGAACGCCGCCGGTTGATGAACGAGTCCTTGGCGGCATACATTGCATCGGATTCCAAAGCAGTTTTCGAAGCGCACCGGCGCAGCCTGTTTAAAAGTGGCTCAAAGCAAACCTGCGATCTGAAACTTATTAACGGCGGCGGACGCTCCCAATGGATTCAACTGGAAAGTATGGCCATCCGCAATGGCAACGGCGAATTAGATCAATTCCGAACTGTAATAAGTGAAATTACGGATCGCAAACTGGTGGAAGACTCATTACGCCGTGCCCACGATGAACTGGAAAATGAGGTGTTCGAACGTACCACCGAACTGGAAAAAATCAATGAGCAGCTGCGCGCACAAGTATTCGAATGCGAAATGGCCGAAGAGGCGTTAAGGGATTCGGAGAACAAATACAGCACCCTGGTCGAAGATGCATTGATCGGGGTCTACATCAACAAGGACGGCAAAATTGAATTTGCCAACGACAAATTCGCCTCAATCTATGGATATAGTAAAAATGAATTGATCGGCATGGAGTCAACCATGCTCGTGCATCCCGAAGACCGCCCGCGAGTGGAGGAGCTGCGCAAAAAGCGCTTGCGGGGTGACAAAGTGCCATCCGAGTATGAAATCCGGGGCCTGAAAAAAAACGGCGATACGATCTGGGTTATGCGCAGCCTGTCTTTGATCAAATACCAGGACGGCCCCGCCATTTCGGGGATCGTTCAGGACATGACCAAGCGGCGAAAGGCCGAGCAAGCCCTGCGGGAATCGGATAAGGAACTGCGGATTCTGTCCAACCAACTGCTGTCGACAGAGGAAAAAGAGCGCAAGCGCATTGCCCGCGAACTGCATGACGGCATCGGCCAGGCATTGAGTGCTATCAAATTCAGCGTGGAAAATTCGCTGCGGGAACTGCGCCGCAGCCCGGATCATCCCGAGTTAAAGCCGCTGGAAAGTGTAATTCCCTTAACCCAGAAGACAATTGAAGAAGTCCGTCGGATCGTGAAAGATCTGCGTCCCTCCATTCTGGATGACCTCGGGATTCTGGCGACCATCACCTGGTTTTGCCGCGAATTTCAAAAGGTATACGAAAGCATCCGGATCATAATAGGCATAGAAATTCAGGAAAGCGACATACACTCGCCATTGAAAACGGTTATCTATCGTATCCTACAGGAGGCCCTCAACAATATTGCCAAACACAGCCAGGCCGACCTGGTTCACCTTTCTTTGCGCAAAGAAGACAACGCCGTGGTGCTGACGGTGCATGACAACGGCACGGGCTTTGATTTGTCGGAAGCTATCTCCCTGCAGCCCTCCCGCCGGGGCTTCGGTCTGGCCAGCATGCGAGAAAGAGCCGAGCTGTCCGGGGGCAAGTTTGAAATAGAGTCCGTTATTGGCCAAGGGACCGCTATCCGGGTGCGGTGGCATACGGAAACAAATGAATAATGACAAATGAATAATGAATAATTAAGGAATGCTGTCGATTAAAGCGTTTTGTTTAATTGCGGTATTTGGTGCCTATCTATTGAAATCACACTATGATTGCGCAGGGCTTATCAATTTAAATATTTTCGCCACCGAGACACGAAGTTGTTTAAAAAAGTATTCTTTCTTTGTGTCTTGGTGCCTTCGTGGCCAATATTTTCGGTTTAGTCGGGTTGGGTTTAATAGACGTATTGGATTTCAAGAAGGGATCCACGCTAACTTTTAAATGACAGAATTCCGCCATTATTCATTTGTCATTATTCATCATTCATTTTTATCGATTGACCAGCCCTTTATCCACCGCGTAAACCGTCAACGCCGCTGCGTTATGTAGATCCAGCTTTTTCATCAGGTTGGCCCGATGCTTTTCCACGGTTTTCAAGCTGATGCATAAATCCTCGGCGATCTCCTTATTCTTGTAGCCTTCGGCGATCAGTTTGAGCACTTCCCGTTCACGCTGGGAAAGGGATTCCCAGGAAGACAAGGCGTGGGTACTCTGACGTCCCTGCAGGTAGCCTTCAATAACCTTTTCCGAAACACCCGGACTGAGGTAGGATTTACCGCCCATCACATTGTTGATCGCCATGATCAGCTCGTCATGGGTGGCGTCTTTGAGAACGAAGCCGTCGGCTCCGGCCTGAAGGGTGGTCAGCAGATATTCTTCGGTTTTGTGAACCGTCAGGGCAATGATTTTGGTCTCGGGATAGCGCTTTTTGATCTCCCGAATGGCGTCCATGCCACTCATGCGGGGCATCGAAAGATCCATCAACAATAAATCCGGTCCCAGTTTTTCGACGCAGCGCACGGCTTCCCTTCCGTCGCTGGCCTCTCCAACAACCTCAAAGCTCGGATCGGCCGTCAGCAACGCCCGCAAACCTTCCCGCAGAATGGTATGATCATCTGCCAGTACGATGCTCAGCTTGTTTTCCATGGCCTTCCTCTGATATCTGCGATATGCGCATCTAAAAAAGGGAAAATACAGCAAACTTGAGCTAAATATACAGTGTTCACTCTATTTATCATGCCCCGATTTTTTAGTAAATTAAGTTGTAGAACCTTGAGCAATACCATCATCGGAACCTAGTCTGCAACACTATTTCTGAACAGCTTCTTAAATGCTTGCCAACACCCAATCACGGAGTATCCCTCTATGTTTAAAATGTTAATCGTCGATCCAAACGATCCCTTCCGCCGATCGTTAAAAAAGGTTCTGGTCAGCAGGTTTCCATTCGCTGATATCCGGGAGGCATCTGACGGCAATGACGGTTTGGAAATGGTGCAAGGTTTTAACCCGAATTTAATCTTTCTCGAAATTCACCTGCCGTCGGAAAGCGGCCTCGATCTCGCCCGTCAAATTAAAATTGATCACCCTGAAATTATTATAGTAATATTAACAAGTTATGATTTGCCTGAGTATAAGGCGGCCGCGAAACAATCAGGGGTCGAACATCTGGTCCCTAAGGACGACTGGACCGGAGAGGATATGATCGCACTGGTTCACTCCATCCTGGTAGATCTGGATATGAACATTCAAAGCCCTCGCGACCAAAACCAGCCGCAAAGGTTTTCCCACTAATTTCTCCCCTAATAAGGTGTTATTTTTCTGTAGATACGGGATTCGCCCCATGGGATATCGGTCTTTCGACAACTCTTCGGGGAAGCCGACGCCACAATTCCGGCGTTATACCACCACGGCCAGATCAATCACAAAGGAGACTCGTTTGAGTCTCCTTAAAACGCCCTAAAGTCAGCGCTGCAAATTCGGGAAGATTTTCACTTGGATTCCCAGAATTCATCCTGGTCCGTCCAGTCCCAGGTCGTTTTCGATTTGGCACCGCCTGTTTTATCCAGGTCCACCAATTTATCCACCCACAGTTCCTGATTGGTCAGTTCGCCTCGAATATGGACTTTTTTGTAGGCGTGTCTGGCTTTGATACCTCTAGTGAGATTCGGCATAAAGTAATAGGTGCCGTCCGGCATGACCAACACGAAATCCGGCTCCAGGGCGATATGGTTGTCATCGTTGAAGCATTCCACCTTGAAGTGGGTGCACTTTACACCTCGTATTTCGCCTTCAAGTTCGACTTTTTCGCCGGCCCTGACCTCGGCGGACGGCAATGCCACGATGGAAAAAAGGATCGCCACTGCAAGAACGAGATAACTGCTTTTAATAAAACGGGTCATGATTCCCTCCTTTTGGAAAATTAATGCGCAAAACAAGTGAACCCAAGCTTTCTGATGAGCACTGGATTCTCAGAGCTACCACTGTCACTCCAAGATCACTGCTAAAAATTGATCATGTCCTGCACGAGTGTGCTTTGCACCTGTAAAATCCGGTCGAAAAATATCAACCGCCTATTTTCTTAGTAGTTCATGCAGAACCCTTTTTCAAGGAAAAACATAAGCCGCCGACAATATTTTCCCATGGTTCATCTTTAACCAGGTGCCTGTGATTATTTGATAAAATTGACTCCTCATTTTAATTTTTGACCTTGAATTCTGTAAACGTTAAAGGCATAGTTAACTACATAACTACAACGTTCAGAGGAGAAATTCTTTTGATTTCGATGGACAAAACAGTCGCAATTCAAACCGGAGAGGAGGTGGTAGGAATGCTCATATAAAGCGTTCCCCGAAGGTGGTTGAAAGACATTAGGCTTGATACTTACCGCAGTTTTAGCTTACCCAAATAAGTAATCAGGAGGATGAAATGGTGAAGAGCAGAGGACATATGATCAAAAGTCTATTAGGGCTGACAATGACAGCGGCGGTCTTGGCAACTGCCGCTTCGGCTTTGGCCGTGGATTTTACCATCTCCGGCCAACTCAACAGGGCGGCCCTGTATGCGGACGACGGGACGACCGCCAAATGGTTTTTTGTGGACAACGCCAACTCCACGAGCCGCTTTCGGTTCAGAGGGTCCAACGAGTTCGATAAGGGTTGGAAAGTCGGGTTTTTGTGGGAGGTCGAGATGAAGTCCAATGCATCGAGCAGAGTCAGCATGGATGATGAATCCGATCTCGGAGATGTCACATTTGAGGAACGGCATATTGACATCTGGGTTGAAAAATGGGGCACCCTGCGGCTGGGCCAGGGGGATACGGCCTCCAACGGTACGGCTGAAGTGGATTTATCCGGCACGGCGGTCGCGGCTTATTCAGCCGTGTCGGATGTCGGCGCTGCTTTCGAGTTTCGAGACGGCAACGGCAAAACCGGTATCACCGTCGGTGGGTCGCGGAGCAATTTCGATGGTCTCAGCCGCAAAGACCGGGTACGCTATGATACCCCCCGCTGGGCTGGATTTTTTGCCTCCGCCAGCGTTGAGGGCAACAGCATGTGGGATATAGCAGTCCGCTATGCCGGCGATTTCGGCCGGGCCCGGTTCGCCGCGGCAGCAGGTTGGGCCGACTTCGGCACGTCAAGCGACAGCAGGGGCGGCACCCGGGACTGGGAGTTGAGTTCATCGGCCTCGGTGCTGTTTGATTTCGGCCTGAACTTCACGGTGGCCTATGGCAAGATCGATCAGGACGCCAAGGATCCTTGGAACCTTTTCGGCAAAGTCGGCTATCGATTCCTGAAAAACCACGCGGCCTCGGTTCAGTATTCCCGGACGAAGCACCTTTCCGGATCAGGTGATAAAGGTGATTCGCTGGCGGTTGCGTATGTATTTACGCCCTGGAAAAGTGTCGAATTTTATGGTAGCTATTTTCTGCACATGCTGGACCGCGACCAGGGCAGCGACCCCGATGACATCAACATGTTTATGGCCGGAGCCCGGGTGAAATTCTAACAAGGATGGGGAGATATGTTTAAAACTAAACCTAAATGTTGGATGATAATCGCATCCGGTCTGTTGATCTCGGCCATGGTTGGCTGCCATGCCACGCCCGACGACCAGCAGTTGGATGAATGGAAAAACCTGGAAGGCCCCGGACAAATGAAACCGGGGCCCGGTCTTTTCAGCGGAGAGAACGGGGAATTCACCCTTTACAGTTCCGAGAAGACCGGTGTCCTCCAGAAGCAATCGGATGCAGCGGCTGCCTCCGGGACCTCGGAAGAAAAAGCCGCCGCTGCATCCGCTGCCGCGGGTGGTGCGGCGGCGGGCTCCCAGAAAGGCGCGACCAAGCCGGCCCAAACAGCGACCAGTACCCGGGAATACCAGGAATTTCAGGAATTCCAGCAGTGGCAAAAGGAAAAAACCCAATTCCATGAATACCAGGAGTGGAAAAAATCCGCCAAAGGTTCAAGTGATTTCAAAGAATTCCAGGAATTCCAGCAGTGGCAGATAAATGCCAAAAGCTCGCCCGACTATCTGGAATTCCAGGAATATCGGCAATGGAAAAAGAGTTCCAAAACCTCGGCCGATTATAAAGAATTCCTGGAATGGAAAGAGTTTAAAGCCTACCAGGAGTGGAAAAAGAGCCAGCAGTAAAGATCCGGACCCGGAAGAACCAGATTTGATTTCTCCCCAGGCGGGATGCAGGCGGCAATTATGACCGGCGGTGTCCAGGTGTTTTGCCCAGTCCCCGGCCAAAAAACAGCCGGTCAAATCGAAAAAGTAAACTTATGAACGTCGAACATCGAACGCTCAACATCGAACATCCGATATGGATAACGCTGCGCTTTGTCGTTTTTATAGATTAGCAAAACGCTGAATGCCGATACGCATGATCTAAAGATAAATTGGCATTGCTCGGGTTTTAAAATGCTAGAATTCATTATTCGATGTTGGATGTTCAATTTTCGATGTTCGATGTTCGATGTTCGATGATCAATTTTTTTCTGTGATCCGGTTAGTTGCTAGTCTCTAATCCGGCTCCAGGCTTTCTGCATAGCTGCAAGATGGTCCACCTTCGAATCCGGCGCCGGGAATTCAATAATTTGGCCGCTTTCGGACAGCTCAAATCTCACCCCGGGTTCAGTCGACGTCCCAGTATTAGCTGACTTGACGGCGGCCAGTCTTGCATTTTCGGCATTGGCGGCCGTTATTTCGGCGGCCGTCATGGGAAATGCGACCATTTGGCCGCCTTCACCCATCTCGAAAAATTTCAAATTATCGTTATTGCGAAAGGCGCTTTTTTTGCTGGCCGCAATTAGTTGACCATAAGCCGCATCTTCGGCTGCGATTTCATCCGGTGTCATCGGAAACTCAATGACTGCACCGCTTTCTCCCATTTCAAATATCCGGATCCTTTCTCCGGCAAAAACCGGGTTTAACATGACGAATTTTACGGCGATGATCATTATTAATTTATAGCTGGTGTAGATTTTCATTGTTGAATCCCCTTTTTATAGAAGTCGGGTTCTCTTGACGGTGCCATTGATTATAATAGGTAGATGGATGTCGGCACGAACTTATTCCATTTTTCTGCGCCACTCGCGCAGCCACCAAACGAACAGACTAGCATATATTGGGGTATTTTTTTATTGACATACAACATCTTGTATGCGATGCTGAAAAAAGTTTTGAGTCAACGACCATCCCGCGCTCGATACGGGATGGCCTGCTTTTTTGGGGGATCGGCCCTAAATGCAGCAAGGCTCAGCGCTTTAGATAAGTGAATCTGAAATCCCGCCGCGGCGGGATTTGTGTGTCAGCAATTGAGCCATCTACATTCTTGGGAGCCGGTATCACAGGACGGCAGGCTGAACGACAAATTATTATTGTTGTCCGATATCGGTCACAAAATCTGCTGCAGAAAACTTGCATTCACTCGGTGTACTTTTCATCTAAGACACAATCCTGGGTTGAAAATTCTTAATTAGAGTCTATTTTTCTTTTTGCCGGTGCGTTCTAAAATTTGGATAACCAGAATCATCCGGTGAAGAACGATAAATATTTTAACAAAGCGGTTTTTAAATTAGGAGTAGCACCATGGGGCAGAAAGGTAAATTTTTAGTTACAAATGAGGGTCGTTTTGATTTGGGTACCCATATTTGGGATGATCAACTCTTTTCCGATATCCTGGTAAAGGACAACCCGATCAATTCGGATCAGGCCCTGGGTATCAGCCGATCTTTGCGCGAAGAAATCACCCGCATGGAGTTTCAAACGATCACCATGTCGATGATCGAAAAAATGATCGAATCAAAGCTGCTGGAGTACGGATTGACCAAACCGTCCCCCATTCGGCTGGACCAGTCCATCTTTCTTAAAAACCGCATGATTCTCTCGGAAAATGCCAAACGGGTCCTGCGCCGGCGGTACCTGAAAAAGGACAGCCAGGGCAAAGTTACCGAGACGCCGGATCGCATGTTCCAGCGGGTTGCCCAGCACATTGCCAAAGCCGAAAAAAAATTCGGCGGCGATGAAAACCGCGTCAAGGAAGTGCAAAAGCTGTTTTACCAGATTATGACCGAGTTTAAATTTCTGCCGAATTCCCCCACCCTGATGAATGCCGGACGTCGATTGGGACAGTTGGCCGCCTGCTTTGTCCTGCCCGTTGAAGACAGCATGGAGGGGATATTCGGCGCCCTGAGAAACGCGGCCCTCATTCATAAGTCCGGGGGCGGGACCGGTTTTGCCTTCTCCCGCCTGCGCCCGAAAAACAGCACCGTCGGAACCACCGGCGGCGTGGCCTCGGGTCCCGTATCCTTCATGAAGATTTTCAACACGGCCACGGAGCAGGTCAAACAGGGCGGCACCCGCCGGGGCGCGAACATGGCCATTTTAAAAGTGGATCACCCGGATATCATGGAGTTTATTCACAGCAAACGCAAAAACCGCGAACTGAACAATTTCAATATTTCGGTGGGAGTCACCGATGAATTCATGCAAGCGGCTGAAAAAGGAACGGATTACGTACTGGTCGAACCGCGCGACCAGACTAAGGTCGGCAAGCTGAATGCCCGCGAGGTCTATGACACGCTGGTAAACCAGGCCTGGAAGAACGGCGATCCGGGAATCATCTTCCTGGATCGGATCAACCGTGACAACCCCACGCCCGCCCTCGGCGACATCGAGAGCACCAATCCCTGCGGCGAGCAGCCCCTGCTGCCCCTTGAAGCATGTAATCTGGGTTCCGTCAACCTGGCCAAGTTTGTGCTGGAAAACGGCGACGGCCCCATGGTCGACTATGAAGCTTTAAAGGATATCGTCGATATATCGATTCGCTTTCTCGACAATACGATCGAAATGTCAAAATATCCCTTGCCTGAAATCACGGCCATGGTCAAAGGCAACCGTAAAATCGGTCTGGGCGTGATGGGATTTGCCGACATGCTGTACCAGTTGGAAATCCCTTATAATTCCGAGGCCGCCCTGGAAACGGCTGAGTCCGTCATGCGCTTTATCCAGGAAACGGCCCATGAAGCTTCTCAAGCTTTGGCTAAGGAAAGGGGCACTTTCAAGCACTACGACCAAAGCATCTACAAAGACCAGGGAGTCGAGTACCGCAATGCCACTAGAACCACCATTGCCCCCACGGGAACCCTCAGCATAATATCCGGATGCTCCAGTGGCATAGAACCGTTATTTGCCCTGAGTTTTGTGCGCAATGTCATGGATAACGACAAGCTGCTGGAAGTCAATCCGTATTTTGAAAGGGTCGCTCGGGAAAGAGGATTTTTCAGCCGCGATTTGATCGATCAAGTCGCCCGCAGAGGCAGTATTCATGACATGTCAGAAATCCCCGAGGATGTCCGCAAAGTGTTTGTAACGGCCCATGATGTATCACCGGAGTGGCACGTGCGCATGCAGGCCGCTTTTCAAAAATACACCGACAATGCCGTGTCCAAAACCGTCAATCTTCCCCATGATGCGACCGTGGAAGATGTTAGAAAAGTGTATAATTTAGCCTATGATTTAGGTTGCAAAGGGGTTACGATCTACCGCGACGGCAGCAAGGAAAACCAGGTTCTCTCATTCTCCGGCAAGGAAGAGAAACTAGAGAACGATACCCCATTTATGACGGCTGTCAAGGAAAGACCGGAAACGCTGGCCGGCTTCACGACCAAAATCAGGACCGGCTATGGCTACCTGTACGTAACCGTCACCGAATTTGAAGGGCGGCCGTTTGAAGTATTTGCCACGATCGGCAAATCCGGCCGCTCCACCACCGCCAAAACGGAAGCCATCGGCCGGCTGGTCTCGTTGGCCCTGAGATCCGGCGTCAGGGTCGATAAAATCGTCCACCAGCTAAAAGGTATTGGCGGTGAATATCCGATTTTTCAGGATGGCGGCCTGGTGCTGTCCATACCGGATGCCATTTCTCGCGTCCTCGAGAAACGCTATATGAGCGGGGAAAATGCGCCAAAGAATCACAAAACCGAATACAGCCTGATGGGCGAAAAGTGCCCGGAATGCGGCCAAACCGTCAGTTTCGAAGAAGGCTGTATGATGTGTCACTTTTGCGGGTTCAACAAATGCGGCTAAAGATTTTTTCTTTGGAAAAGAAAAAATATCTTTCAATTTTGAGCAGTATTTATCCGGCCCTTGCCTTTAATTTTATCCCAATCCTAATCCTCCGATCGTATGAATTTGTCGAATACGATGCCATCGCTTTAAGCAGATTGGCCTGGAAACTGGGAATTAGTCCTAATAAATCGTTCGATATCACCATTTAGCGAATATAGAAGTTATATTTTTATCGGTATAAAGTCTATACTTATTGAGACATGTTATGAGCGCCGAAATCAGGAAAACAAATCTGCAATTGTGTTCATCGGAAGGAACAGGCGAAGTTTCCGGTCAGGAAAAGAGCAAAATTCATAATGCTCATAAAAAGACCGTGCGCGCTCATTGATCGCATCAACAACGACGGCATAGGAGGCAATCTCAGTTGTCGCCAGTAAAGAGCGGCCCAGGGCATCTATGATTAAAATGTCACCATAGCCTAATTTCTGATAGCGGCTATCAATTGCCAGTCTTCCGAGAAGAGTAGCCGGCACCTGCGGGTATTTGGGGAGTTTCTTTGCCGTAATATCGAGCAGGTCAGAAAGCAGGATACTGGTTGCAGATAATGTGTAATAACCGATAACCGCCCTAGCCTGGCTTTCAGTCATCACAAACACCGTCGCAATTTTCTTTTTCGCATCCTGTGATGCTCTTTTCTTGAGATATGTGTCTAATGCATCATTTCCACAAGAAAAAACCATCCGATTGTGCTTTTTACAAAGTGGACCTATTTTTAAGGATCGAGGATTGACACCGTTTATTTCGCCCACTCATTCCCCCAAGAATCTTTTATAACGCTCTGCTGCGTGCTTTAATTTTTTGCTCGGTGCCGGGGGCTTGAGAAGCGCCTTGACGAACGTCTCCGTATCACGAGCCGTCAGGGACATCATTTGATGCTCCTTTACCGCTTTTATAGCGGCTTGCTGTGCGCTGCGCACAACAAACTCGGTCAGCGTACAACCCTGAAGATCTGCGGCTTTTTTGAGCAGCTCTTTTTCCTCGGCGCTTATTCGCGCTTCTAATCGACTCCTTTTACGTCGGCCGTTTGCGCCAGAGCTATGTGATTTGTCCACTATCATGTTCAAATCTCCTCAATAAGAATTTATATAATACTGTACGGCATATGCCCGTACAATTCAAGTGGTTTTACCCAAAAAAGATCCATTCACATAATGAAAATAGTGTGTGAAATTCGATGCCAAACGATTCGAGGATAAGAACGAGACGAATCGACAAATCGGCTCGTTTGAAAACCAAAAACTTATTTGCAGGTCAAACTATTCGGCCCGCATGCAGCAGTTGGCCTGACACCTGAAACCTGACACCCAATACACTGATATGCCGAATCCGAATCAATTTGCCGGTTAGTTTATCTAATCGGCAATTCCTTTCTATTCACGATCATGGTGATGCAGCACCCGGTGCGGCAGCCCGTGGGCAATTAACTCCACCGGGCAGGTTTCGTCCGCCGTACAGTCATACATCATTTCGATCATCTCACTGGTCAACTCGGCATGACCGTGGTAATGCAGCCGCTGATTCACACAAATCACGGATTTGATGGTTTCGGAAATAACCATTAAATCGTGGCTGACCACAATGATGGTAATGGTTTCGTTCAACGCTTTCAGCAGGGCATAAAACTCGTTCTGGCCCCGGGTGTCGATGCTGGCTGTCGGTTCATCCAAAAACATCAGCTCCGGATCCGTCACCAGCGCCCGAGCCACAAAAACCCGCTGTTTCTGTCCCCCCGAAAGCTCCCCGATGCGATGGTCGCGGTACTTTTTCATCTTCACCTGGTCCAGCGCATTAATCGCTGCCTGGCGGTCCCGCCTCGAATGTCGCGACCATCCCCGGCCGGGACGTAACTTTCCCATCAGGACCACATCCAGAGCGGAAATTGGAAAATTCTTGTTGATATGAACATCCTGGGGAACATAGCCGATTCGGTGGGATACATTCTGCGGCGTTTGATTAAAAATCCGCAAATCACCTGAGTCGGCATTGAGCAACCCCAACATCAACTTCAACAGGGTAGTCTTGCCCCCGCCATTCGGTCCGATCATGGCGATGAAATCACCCCGCTGAACGGTCAAATTGACGTCCCGCAGCACGGGTTGACTGCTGTAGGAAAAATTGAGGTTTCGGATATCGATAATTTTTCCGTCCATTTCTAAGTCCTTACGATGATCTTTCATGATGATCATAGTCATGATCCCCTTCAGTTTTGGGGACGTGCGCTTCATGGGTGTCGGAATGGTGGTGGGAGTCCATCGGCATTTTCTCGATTTCCCGGTCGGTTCTTATCACCACGGGTGGCGGGTTGGTGCGTGATAAATCTTCCAGCCGCGCCTTTTCGAACTCGATTCCGATGGCAAAGTACAGTCGGGCCCGGGCCGGGGCGACCATCTTTTTGGGCTTGAGTTCGTAAGAATGTAAATCAGCTCCCGGGGGAATCATGAGCTGAATGTCAACCAGGTCTTTGCCAATTTGTTGTATCTTTTTAGATCTGTCAATCCCTGTTCATAAGTTTATTGGTATCAAAAAGACGATAAACAAAAAATTCGAATTAAGCGTAACTTTGTTCTTGACAATTTGAGACGACCGGTCTAATTATTTCTATCGCTTAATATTTGAAGACTCTGAATGAATACTAAACAGAAAATATTGCAAATTGGAGCCGAAATTATCCATCTCAAAGGATACAACGCTACCGGTCTCCAGGAAATCCTTAGCGCTGCAAACGTTCCGAAAGGCTCGTTCTACAACCATTTTAAAAGCAAAGAGGATTTTGGTCTCCAGGTTATTGATTTTTTTTCAGACTTTTTCGTTCAATTTTGCAACGATATCCTTGAAGACGCCCCAAATTCACCACTTGGCAAACTTGAAAAACTGTTGGACGGATTTATGGAGCTTTTTGATTCGAAGGCCTACACCTGCGGATGTCCGGTAGGTAACTTCGCCCAGGAAATGGGGGATTTAAGTCCCGTTTTTCAAGAAAAATTATCCAAGGCCATTGATGCAATGGTTGATTACTATACTTCGATTCTTACAGAGGCCCAGGTCGCAGGAGAGATTTCCAGCGACATCGACGCGAAAGAAGCCGCTAATTTCATAATTGCAGGTTGGCATGGGGCTTTGATCCGTATGAAAGTGTCCAGAAGTGTTGAACCGCTAAAAAATCACAAAAACTTTGTTTTTAATTACGTATTGAAGTCCTGACTGATGGATCTAAAAGATAGTGAGGATTTTTTTTGTCGCTGGGACGAATTAGACCGGTCTACTCGTCTCTGCTAAACCAACGGGTCTCCCAATAGAGGTTTGAATCGGACCCCGAAAAGAAAAGGAGCGTAATTATGAGTGAGCAAGAAACCGTTAAAGAAGTGATTCAAGGACACAATCTTTTAAGGATTGCAACCGTTACCTCCGATGGATTGCCGTGTGTAAGAAGTGTAGATTATGTTGCAGGCGATAGCGAAAACGTATTGTATTTTATTACCCAAAAAGATTCAAGAAAGGTTCAGCAGATAAGAGACGATGCGAACATCGCATTTGCGATCGATCACGATTGCCCCACCTGGGATGATCTGCAAAAATTGAAATATATTAAGGGTACCGGCACCGCAGAATTTGTCGAAGACCCCCAAGAGATGGAAATGGCCATGGGACGCCTCATGCAAAAATTTCCTTTTTTAAAGGAATTGCCCGGCGACCCCTCAGATTTTGTTGGAATAAAGGTAGAACTTAAAGAAGTATTAGTTACGGATAACACCATTCATTTCGGTCATACAACGGCAGTTACTTATTAGGGCAAAAATACAATTGGTCTTTTTGTTCAAACATAAATACATTGGATTGAACAATTTCTTAGCCTTTAGCCCGTTTTCAGGTGGGGATAAACCCGCCGCTACTTATTTGGCAGGGCTTTGCCCGTAGTGACGGGGATCATCCCCGCCTTTTTCTGCGACAGTATGCATTCGAAATCGCCTCGCATCGGGGTGGGGATTTTTAGTGGATTTAGATCGACTGTTGAACGACCTGTTTATCGCTACCCGCGGATTGGCTTGCACAAACGATGAATGCGGCCGGAGAGTCGCTCAGTTTCGGTTGGATGCGATGGGGACCGGATTTCAGTCAGATAGGAGCGGGTCCTTTTCCAGTAAATCCATCAACTTTTCCGGATTGCGGGTTTTGTATTTTTTCAGCAGTTTGCGGTAAACATCCAAATTGAAAGGCCGATTATATTTCATTATTTCGAAAATCATACAGCTGATAAACTGCCCGATAAAATGGATGGTGTCATGGTGGGAATACTTTTTTCTGCGGATCGCGTTGTAATATTGAAGTGTCTCGATGGGGTCTTTCTGAGCCAATTGAGTTTCGGCAATTGAATGAATTATAACGTGTAAAAACGGATTATACTCGGTATCCGGATCGAACTCATGATCATAGGTCAGGTCGGCAAATTCAAATTGGTTGTGGAACTCATCCGCATGCTCCAACATGATTTTGGCGAGTCGCTTTTTTTCGTCATCGAGCCCTTCATAATCCCCTTCCTTGGCCCGACCCCAGAGTTCATACATCTCTTCCCGCGACGTCTGCCTTAAAAATTTTTGTATTTCTTCATCCATTTTATTTTTTGATCACCTTCATTCCATCTTTGGTATCCTGAACGGCATAACCCAGATCCTGGATTGCGTCACGCAAATGATCGGACATGGCCCAGTCCTTGGCGGCCCGGGCCGACCGGCGATCATCAACCAGTTTTTGAACTTCTTCCGGCAAGGCCTCTTCTTTGTTGACTTGCTCCAGGTTAAGCCCCAGCACCCGGTCAAAATCTAGTGCCGTGGTAAACTTATCGGCATTGCTGATATCGCTTTTGAGCATCTCCTGCACAACGGCCAGGGCTTGCGGCATATTCAGGTCGTCATTGATCTTTTCCAGAAATTTGGTTTTAAAAACTTCGTTCGCAGCCCCGGCCCGGCCGGCGCCGTTTTGGGCTACCTGGCGCACCTGATTTTGCAGGTGCAGCAGCCCGTTGCGGGCGGCCTGGACGCTCTCCTCGCTGTATTCCATGGGCTTGCGGTAGTGGGTCTGAAAAGCGGCAAAACGGTAAACCAGCGGATTGATATCTTTTTTCAGGAAAGCATTTTCCAGGGTCAAAAAATTATCTTCGCTTTTGGCCATCTTCTTCCCGCCGGCGATAATCAAAAAAGCGCCGTGCATCCAGCAATTGAAAAACTTCTCGCCGGTGGCCGCCTCGGATTGGGCGATTTCATTGGTGTGGTGCACATCGATGTGATCCGTGCCGCCGCAATGAATATCCAGTTGATCACCCAGGTATTTCATGCTCATGGCAGAACATTCTATGTGCCAGCCCGGAAACCCGACCCCCCAGGGTGAATCCCATTCCATCTGACGCCGGACATCGGCCGGCGAAAATTTCCACAACGCAAAATCGGTCAGATTGCGTTTTTCCGGGTTTTTCTCCACCCGGGCGCCTTCCTGCAGCGAATCGATATCCTGGTGGGAAAGCTTGGTGTAGTCTTTAAACTTCGACGTGTCGTAATAAATCCCATCACTGGTCTGGTAGGTATACCCTTTTTTCTGCAGGATTTTGATCAAAGCAATCTGCTCTTCGATGGTGTCGGTGGCCTTGACCCAGATATCCGGCTCGAGGATATTCAGATGGGCGATGTCACTTTTAAAGGCCCGGGTGTAGTAGTCCGCAATTTCCCAGGCAGTTTTCCCCTCGCGCTGGGAGCCTTTTTCCATCTTGTCCTCACCCATGTCCCGGTCGCCGGTCAAGTGCCCCACATCGGTAATGTTCATGATATGCCTGACCTCATAGCCGTTGTATTGTAAAACCCGCTTTAAAATATCTTCAAAAATGTAGGTGCGTAAATTCCCGATATGGGCAAAGTTGTAAACCGTCGGTCCGCAGGTGTACAGTCCGACCCTTTGCTTCTGAATCGGGATGAATTCTTCTTTACTTCGGCTGAGGGAATTAAACAGATAAATCTTCTTCATTGATCAATCACCGCATCGTTGTTATTGGGATTACTGAAGCCATTTAAAAATATACAAATTACCGGGCTACCGGCGATAACGCTGCCATATGGGAAACAGGGTCCGGCACGTCGATGCCACGAGCAAAATAATAAGAATACCGCCGGCGAAGTCAAGATTTTCAGTCTGGTGCAACGTTATACTGGCTACCCAATAATTAATTCCGCCGACGAAGTCAATCTATTTGACATCAATTTAAGCTTGGCTTATTTTAGCAATAAATAGCTACTCCCCACAAGAGGCCGGCGCCATCATGCAAACCGAAACCGTAGAAAAATATCTCAAAACCATCTACGAAATCCAACGACATGGCGGACGGGTAAAGACAACTACCCTGGCGCACACGCTGGGCGTCACCGCCGGATCAGTAACGGACATGATCAAACGCCTATCCAATGTACGGCCTAAGCTGGTTTCCCATGAAATGCACAAAGGCGTTGCCTTGACACCCCGCGGCAAAAAAATTGCATTGAGTGTCATTCGCAGGCATCGCTTGCTTGAAACTTTCCTCAACCGTGTTCTCGGTTTCTCCTGGGATGAAGTTCATGCTGAAGCCGAAAATCTCGAACATCATATCTCAGATCGGCTGACGGATGCAATCGCGGAATACTTGAACCATCCTCAATATGACCCGCACGGTGATCCGATTCCTGAAAAAGATGGCAAAGTGAAAGCCGACAATTTTCACTCGCTGACGGCAACACCGGTAGGAGAATCCGTACGCATAGCGCGCGTGCACCATAACGATGCCGAACTGCTGCGCTACCTCGACCAGTTGGAAATCCGTTTGGAAACCGTCGTAACCGTGATTGAAAAAGCACCCTTCAAAGGACCGCTGAGTATCCGGATCGGTCCCCAGCGCAACGCGCCGATCAAATCGCTGGGAATCAATGTGGCCGATGAGATTATGGTTGAGCCGATCTCAAGTCCCCACTCTGAGTGAACTTTGTCGATCGAATAATATTTTGGCTTACCAAAATTCTTTATTTTGTATGCCAAAAAATAATATTTGATTGACAGAATAAATTTTGTTCTTACCATTGATTGTGTGTGCAATTTAAATCCAGGTGTTGTGACACCGGCACGAATCGGAGGGCTGTCAAATGCAGGCAATATCCAGATATAATCTTTCATTGTGGTCGCGTGTACGTCTTTTGTTCGTATTCGTTCTGGCTCTGGCTTTGTTCGCTCTGCCGGCCCAGGCGGAATATAAAGGCAAATATCCTTATAAGGTCGGCACAACTGTCGGAATGATTGCCGACATTGTCAAACAGGTCGCCGGCGAAAAAGCGCAGGTTACCAATATTATCGGTACCGGGGTTGATCCACACCTGTTTAATCCAACGCGCAGCGACGTGGCCGTATTGCTCCGATCGAACATCGTTTTTTACGCCGGACTCCTGCTGGAGGGCCAAATGACGGATATTCTCCTTAAAATATCCCGCAAACGGCCGGTATACGCAGTCACTGAGCTGTTGGAAGACAACTATCTGATTCACGACGCCGACACCAATCATAGCGACCCTCATGTCTGGATGGATGTGCGCGGATGGATGAAAGCCGTTGAGGTCGTCGCGGCGGCCCTTTCAGAATTCGATCCCGCCAACACGGCGCACTACCGGAAAAGCGCGGCTGATTACCTGGCCCGATTGGAACAGCTTGATGCATATGCCAGGCAGGTTATCGGATCAATTCCGACCACCCAAAAAATCATGGTAACCGCTCATGATGCATTCAGGTATATGGGCCGGGCCTATGGCATCGAGGTTATGGGAATCCAGGGCTTGTCAACGGAATCGGAGGCGGGATTAAAAGACATCAATCGCATCGTCGATACGCTGGTCGAACGAAAAATCCCAGCTGTTTTCGTGGAATCCAGCGTCTCGGATAAAAATGTAAAAGCCTTGCTGGAGGGCGCCAACTCCCGTGGGCAACGGGTTAAAATCGGCGGAGAATTGTTTTCAGATGCCATGGGCAAAAAAGGCTCGTACGAGGGAACCTACATTGGCATGATCGATCACAATTCGACCACAATTGCCAGAGCCTTGGGCGGTCAGGCACCCGCCGGGGGCTTGAATGGCAAACTAGCCCGGGAGCACTGAAGTTCTGGATTAGGGCACGCGCCATAAATTGATTTAAAACCTGATTGATCAAAGATGCAAAATTAGGTGTTATTAGTTATCTGTTAATCGTTATTTGGAAAGGCTCGGAATCCTATTTTATATTTCTATCAGTAGTGAAATATAAAAATCGATCTAACCCCATTCAAACCAATAACCAGTAACTAATAACCAATCACGAAGGGGATCTTAAAGTTATGTCATCTGCAAGAAGTTCGGCAGCCGCAACCCCCGGCAATTCAACTGATCAACATTCACCGTCGCCGGAGTCGGCGCCGCTCTGGATTCATGACCTGACGGTGGCCTACCATCGCAAACCGGTGCTGTGGGACGTCAATTTGACGGTCCCGGAGGGGAAGCTGATCGCGGTGGTGGGGCCTAACGGCGCCGGCAAGACCACGTTGATCAGAGCTGCGCTCGATTTAGTGCCCCGGGCATCCGGCAACGTGATGATTTATGGCAAATTATATGAGAAACAACGCCACCTGGTGGGTTATGTCCCCCAACGGGAGAGTGTTGACTGGGATTTTCCGGTCAACGCCCTGGATGTCGTCGCCATGGGTTTATATCGCAAAATCGGCTGGATTGCGCCGGTCAGCCGCCGCTACCGCAATAAAGCCATGGAGTCACTGGACAAGGTCGGCATGGCGCCCTATGCCAAACGGCAGATCAGCCAATTGTCCGGCGGCCAGCAACAGCGGGTATTCCTGGCACGCGCCCTGGCGCAGGATGCACGGGTCTACCTGATGGACGAGCCCTTTGTCGGGGTGGATGTTGCCACGGAACGGGCCATTGTCGCATTGCTTAAAGAGTTGAAGGAAGCCGGTAAAACCTGTCTGGTGGTTCACCATGATCTGCAGACCGTTCCCAGTTATTTCGATTACGTGGTTTTGCTGAATATGCGGGTCGTCGCCCATGGTCCGACTGAAGCGGTGTTCACCGAAGACAATTTGAAAAAAACCTACGGCGGAAAGCTGACATTGCTGTCGGATGCGGTATACGCGTTTTCCAAAGATCCTCGCCTGCCGTCCGGCCGCAAAGGTTCGAATCAATGAGGTCTGCTAAAAAAATTGCAGCATCGGCTATACTGCAGGGCATGTCGATGAGCCTGATCGGCCTGCTGACGATTCTGACACCGGAGATGGCCCGGGCGGCTGGATTGGGGGGGCACATCCTGGAACTGCCGTCCTGGAGTGAAATTATCCGGGTGTTGACGCTGCAGGACTACAACACCCGCATCGTAGTTATCGGCACCACTTTGCTGGGTCTGGCAGCCGGTTTGGTCGGAACCTTTCTGCTGCTGCGCAAACGCGCCTTGCTCAGTGACACCCTGAGCCACGCGACGCTGCCCGGCATTGCCCTGACATTCATATTAATCACCTGGCTGGGCGGCGACGGGAAAAACCTGTTGGCATTGATTGTCGGGGCCGCGGTGTTTTCGGTGTTGGGCACCGCATCGGTCATCCTGGTGCAAAAGTACTCCCGCCTCAAAGATGATGCCGCCCTGGGAATTGTTCTCAGTGTGTATTTCGGTTTCGGCATTGCGCTGCTCGGATTGGCCACACGCATGGAATCCGGCACTGCGGCCGGCCTTTCGTCTTTTATCTACGGAAAAACCGCTTCCATGCTGTTCTTTGATGCCCTGCTGATCGGTATCACGGCCCTGGGATCTGCCATCGTGTGTATCCTGTTGTTCAAAGAATTCACCTTGGTTTGCTTTGATTACGGTTTTGCAGCCACCCAGGGCTGGCCGGTGGTGCGGCTGGACTTTTTGATGATGACCCTGGCGGTTGTCGTGACGGTTATCGGACTCCAGGCCGTGGGATTAATTCTGGTGGTGGCATTGCTGATCATTCCACCGTCGGCCGCCAGGTTCTGGACCCACAGCTTAAAATCGATGTTGATCCTCTCCGGCCTTTTCGGTGCTTTGAGCGGTTTGCTGGGCTCAACGTTCAGCGCTTTGATGGCCAACTTACCGGCCGGGGCTGTGATCGTACTCATGGCCGCGCTGGTCTTTATTTTCAGTCTGGCCTTCGGGCCGGCCAGCGGCTTAATCCATCAAATGCTCGACCGGCGTCGCCTGACCCTAAAAGTGGCCCGCGAAAACCTGCTGCGCAAATTGTATGAGCTCTACGAGTTGCAGGGCGCGGCAAATTTGGCTAATCAGATTGCGGACGGTTTCCCGATCGAGGATCTCCTGGCAGCCCGGGCCTGGTCGCCGGGCCGCCTGCGCCGGACACTGAATGCCGCCCGCACAGCCGGAATGATTGAAAGCAATGGCAATCAACGCTTCAGCCTGACGGCCGAGGGAATGAATGAAGCCTATCAAATCGTTCGCAAGCATCGTCTGTGGGAAGCATATTTGATTACCCACGCTGATATTGCCCCCAGCCAGGTCGACTGGGGTGCCGATGCCATTGAACATGTCCTGGATCGCGAAATGATCCTGAAATTGGAAAAAATGCTGCCCGAACTAAAGGATGTAAAAATGCCGGCCAGCCCGCATGAACTAGCCGGCGCGGGTGCGCAACCGGCAGGGAATAATTAATTGAAAATTATAGATTTTTGGAATAGCTTTGTTCTGTCCATTTAATGTCGGAGAATATCTGGTCCACTGGGCCAGGCCCGAGGCAATCGACTATAAAGAAAATCCTGCTGCAAGCGAGAGCGGAATGACGGAATAGCGGAAAGTTGGAATACTGGGTTTTGAAATGATAGAATTCCTCAAATATTCAATTTTCAATATTCAATATTCAATATTACTGGGGGTATAAAATTGGAGTGGACATTCCTGGACACGTGGATTGTAATTACCGGATCGCTCAGTGCCATGGCCTGTGCCCTGCCCGGCAATTTTCTCGTATTAAGACGCATGAGCATGATGGGAGATGCCATCAGCCATGCTGTTTTGCCGGGATTGGCCATCGCTTTTCTGATAACCGGCAGCCGTGAAAGTCTGCCCATGCTGATAGGGGCGGTCGCCATCGGGGTCTTGACGGCCTTTATGGTCCAGGGAATCTCCAAACTGAGCAACCTGGACAAAGGTGCAACCATGGGCGTGGTTTTCACAACCCTTTTCGCCTTGGGATTGATCCTGATTCGCCAGGCGGCCGACCATGTCGACCTGGATCCCGGGTGTGTCCTTTACGGTGCCATCGAACTGACGCCTCTGGATACCTATGAGTTGATGGGCTATGAAATACCTGCGGCGGCCCTCACCAACGCGGGGATGCTGCTGATAAACGCATTGTTTGTCATTATTTTTTATAAAGAACTGAAAATAACCACATTTGATCCGGCCCTGGCGACCACCATGGGGATCAATGCCAATGTCATGCACTATGTTCTCATGACGATTGTGGCGGCAACCACGGTTGCGGCTTTTGAAAGCGTCGGCAGCATATTGGTCATTGCCATGCTGATTGTACCGGCAGCCGGCGCCCACCTGCTGACCGACCGCCTGCCGGTCATGCTCGCAATCAGTTTGATAATTGCCCTGGTATCGGCCACGCTGGGTCACGTCCTTGCGATTACGGTGCCGGGGTGGTTCGGATTTCGAGATACGAGCACCGCCGGCATGATGGGTGTGGCGGCCGGTTTGATATTTCTGCTTATATTTCTTTTCGCGCCCCGTCACGGTTTGATAAGCCGTTCCCTGAATCAGGTAATGCTGGGATTGAAAATTACCCGCGATGATATCCTCGGTTTTTTGTACCGCTACCAGGAATTGGCCGGGCCGGGTGCAGCACCCCTGAAGGTAAACGACTTGCGTATGGGTTTGAAACAAGGATTTGGAGCCAATGTTGCTATGTGGGAATTGAAAAGAAAGGGGCGTTTGAGGGCCGAAGGTGGCGGCCTGAGCCTGACGCCGCTTGGCGAAAAGGAAGGACGGGGGCTCATTCGCTCGCACCGTTTATGGGAAGCCTATCTTTGCGATCAGCTGGCAGCCTGCGCGACGGATGTTCACCTGTCGGCCCATAAACTGGAGCATTTCACCGATGCCTCGATGCAATCCCAGCTCGATCAGGAAATAGACCACGGCGGGCTGGATCCGCATCAGCGCAAAATACCGGAAGCACCCTGAGGAATGACGAATGTCGAATGAAGAATGTCGAATTATGGAATCGCTGCGCTCTGTCTATTTAATTATAATATAGAGCAAGCGCACAAACATAAAATTTTCAATAAAAACAGTGTGATAAATTAAAATACTACTTGATTTTTTTTGCTATAAATACTACTAAACACTTAAA
>Ga0209454_1000122_pt1 | contig 54004 bp, 40 predicted proteins | sample WorMetHERISLAND1_2_FD_187400 | JGI IMG/M metagenome (GOLD analysis project Ga0209454, IMG submission 187400) | Marine gutless worms symbiont microbial communities from Max Planck institute for Marine Microbiology, Germany - Olavius geniculatus... | ecosystem: Host-associated > Annelida >... | reverse complement strand
CACAAGCTAAAGGTGCACAGCGATTGAAAGATCATATCCAGAAGGCTCTCACAGGCCATAGCAGCAGCAAACGCCTTGTGTTACGCGGCTTGCCAGGGTTTTAGATGAATTTCGTTTAACTTTTAAGGATATAATTCAATTACCCCAACAATTTGGGTTGATTGATATCTGCGTTTCATAGAAGCAGATATCGTCCTCTAAGAATAGAGAGCCGGGCCTGTGATATCACAAGCTTTTTTAGAGTAACGACGGTGCGTACCTGAGAGGAAGTAAAATGGCCTGAGTTAAGTACAGCAGCCCGCTACTGCTAGCTTAACATCAATTTGCGATAGGGGTGGCTTCCAGCCACGATACAAAGTCGCTCTAATGCTTTAATCGCGGCTGGAAACCGCTCCCACAAAGATAGCCCGATCCTTAAGTTAACGGCATTGGATCGGACCGAGGCAAAATTCCGGAAACCTAGTCGTGAGCTTAAAAATGAGACCGTATTCGGCCTAGAACGTTCTTTTTACTGTCGAAAAGATGCATTTAAGAGAAGTGCTCACTCCTTCGGTATTTCAGGTGGCATTACTATCATTTCAACCGGTAAATGTTGGCCGTTGATTTGTCTAACAAACCGTATGTTCCATCGACTGGATTTTGGTTTTTTGTTAAAAAAAATTGGAGATTCAATTTGGGCAATAAGATATGGGTTGGTTTCTCCTAGATCAACTCCCTGGCCTGGTCCTGGTTCTTCTATCTCTAAAAAGATTACAATATTTTTATCATTCAATTGGTTTGCTCGCTGAACAACGCTGGCGATGCTAAGACTATAACCTCCGGTTTTTTGTTGCCCCAGTGTAATGTAAATCACAAAATGCTTTTTAAAATCGACTTCAGGAAGCTGGCGTTTATACTCTTTGGCCCAGTAACTGGCCCAATTAGTACGATCTGCAAAAATTTGGTAGCTTGGGCTGGAAATCCTTAATCGACTGCCATAAGCAGACCAGTTGCCTTGTTCTATAATTTTATAGGATAACACGCCCGGTTTTTGTGACGACGCTGCATGTAGGTAGCATCCCCACAAAAACCCGGAGCACAATAACAAAATTGATAAATATTTTATAATGTTGATTTTATTGAATCCTTTTTCTCATTATTAAGATTTGCGCAAGGATCAAACGAAAGCCGGTTATCTGCGGCTCCAAGCCAGTCCCAACCATTCGTAACTGGCGTCAAATCGCCAATCCCGAATCCATGCCTTGTACTTCCCGGTTTTATTCGCAGTAAACTCCACCACTTCATAAGGATTGTCCCAACTTACAGAATAGGCAACTCGAATTCCATCGGGATCATAGACATGAAGGTCCAGGTCAGCTTCCAATCCAACAGTGGTATAATTTGAGTCCGTATGGGCATCCCAGGTGATTACAAACCTCACAATATCACCCTTTTCGACATCAAAGTAACGATTGTAAGGAAATGAACTACTCGTCAAATAGGCTCCTTGGTGCCAGTTTTGGCTCACAACTTTTTCCGCGAACGGTACCACGATGGTGCCAACACCCTCCTGAACATCCACCGATCTGTTGTCCGTATCAACACTGGCATCAGAAACTTTACGCACCGAGGAAGCCATCATGATTGCCTTTAATTCCTCAGGCCAGGTATAGAGAAAACTTTTCCGGTCAATCAGGCGGGCTAACGCACCTGCGGTGGCCGGTGCAGCATAAGATGTGCCGCTGTGCCCACCACCAGGCAGCGTTATCCATTGATTGTTGTTGGTAAAATATGTGCTTGGTTCTGTAGTGAGTATACCGGTAGCAACTGCTGAGACTTCTGGTTTTTCGCGGTCATTGTGCACAGAAGGTGGATCCTGCCAACTGGTACTGGAATAGATAGTATCATCAACATGCCAAGGTGTATCCGCATCATTAATGCCGCCAACCGTGAGTACATTGTAAGCAACACCTGGAGACAGCACTGCTCCGGCGCTGTTTCCCGCTGCGGGAGTGACAATGCGCCATTCATTCCAAACCACGTGGTCGTAATATCGAGCCATTAAGTCATGTCTGGTGTCACCGGTATCAAAACCGAAGCTGCAATTAATCACATCCGCGTTAGCAGTTGCTATTGCCCAGTCCGTAGCATCGATGATGTCTTGAGCATCATAAGTAAGGCCGTCACCACTAATGAGTGTAGACTTCGGAGCCATGCCGCGGTAAATAGGGTGACGACTTCCCGCTACTCCAGCGGTTTGTGTTGGGTGCCCCAAATTGGTGGTGTCCGTCTGATAGCTTCCACCGTCGGCAGCGGATAGGTATGGATTGCTGAAATCAATTCCATCATCCTCTACAATAGCTACCCGAACCCCATCTCCTTCATACTGGCTGCTGGGCCATGCGCTACCGGCAACGCTGGGAATTGCTGTGTTATTTGCGTCCCTGCCGACTCGCGCTAGATACATAAATTCCACATCTTCGATTTCTGCAATAGATTTTAATTTTTCGGTGTTTGCCTCTATCATTACCAACGGGGCGATTTTACTGGAATAGGCTGCTTTTACACCTTTTTCGTCCATGCTTGCATTAAAGCGTTTAATAAGTCTATTATTGTCCAGTTGCGCTGCGTCCATGGATTTTTTTCGTAGTTTCCGGAATTCAGTCAGCTTTCCCTTGCGACGATGGCGGTCTGATGATTTAACGAGTCGTGGCTTTGATTTTAACCAGACGCCCACCTTAAAGAGTTCCTGCTTTTTCGCCTTTTCTAATTTTTCGAAAAGCTCTACCTCCAGTTTCCCATAACGCTCGAAATACGCTTTCTGATTGGCTATAAATAAGTCTTGTTTGGTTCTCAGGTTTTTATTTTTTTCTATGTATAGCTCATATCCTTTATTACTTTGCCGGTCAATAAGTTTTACGGCTTCTACTTCTTTATCAATCCAGCGAAAAGTTGCTTTTTTTCTATTTAGTATTTCTAATTGACTAACGGATATCTTGTGTTTTTGCGAAAGCAAATTTTTAATTTCCTTGTTTGTTATCGTTTCATGGCCATCTTTACTGAAGGTTGCGCACGAGAGCAGACCGAATAAAGGCCAAAGAACAATAATGAGCAACCTCCGGGATTTTACTAGTGTCTTCATGATTGGTCCCTCCATGACTGAAAATTGATTGAAAAGATAATGCTCTTTCAGTGCGGATAAAATTGAAATGGTGAATTGCGTATCGGCCTCGGCTACGGACCTGCTAACATATTGAAGCGCCCATTAGCGCAAACAATCCTCATCCGAAAAGCTAAGGCAGATTTTGTCGTTAAATTATTCTCCTAACAGAACCACAAATTTCCGCTAGGAGCTTGCTATGCAAATTTTGAGGGGCTTCTCCATTGAATTTTTACTTTATTCTTATTGGGTTAAAGTTTAAGGGAGACCAGTATACATCTCAGAAAGAAAAGAGGATTAGCAATAAGAAAGAGGCTGAGCAAAAAATTTCTGAGGAACGAGAGAAGTGATAGTTAGAACGAACTTTAGCGATGAAATACAGCTATCTGTTGAGCGTTTAATTGTCCTATCAATGTCTTTAATGCATTTAAATGTCTAGAGAAATACATTTGATGGCCTACCATTTGGTACTTGAAAATTTTATACTTCTTGCCACGGCATTCAAATAGCATGAAATTTCAAATTGAGATTACATGAAGAAAATCAAACGAATCGATAAGGTTTGTGTTATCTATAAATTGAAGCATAATAGCAGATACCGACCTCTTGGAATGAAGTAATTTTTCAGTCTAAATACTTCATAGGCATATTTGATGCCAGAACCATAATTTTACGACTGTTTTGTGTGATCTTTGTTTTATTATACCTAAATTACTAAAGATTTTTCTTTTGGTGATATTTTCTGACTCCCGCAGGGAACTACGAAATCCGACCAAAACTGTAAAGTCAATTTATATTCTTTGGGAGGGAGTATATATTTGGTTGACAGCCAGGGGATGAGCAAAATGTGGCCTAAACCGGGTGAAAAGAAACCGTCACCTAAATCCACGTATGTTTATAAAGTAACGGGCCAGGCGATTATTTTGGCCGCCGGTGTTTATGAATAAATAACCGTATACCTAAAATCATTAGAATGGGGCGCTATAGCGCCCCTTTGAATATGTTTGGAGGATAAGCGTACCGAGGGCGAGATTGGGTAAAAGATCAGGAATTGGGTCAAAAATTGGCTTGCTGACCATGGTGGGAATCATCGCTATGGCAGCCATTGTAGGTGTCAACAAGTATTTCAGGTTATTATGCTGTACCTGAAACCATGGAAAACGCCCCTGGCGTTGTGGTCCTACAAGAGTGGTGGGACTCAACGAGAAAATCAAGGGCGTAGCAGAACGCCGGAAGTGTTGTAGTTGGTCTTCATTGCGACGGCCGCATCGGTATCTGCCCGGCATCTTTTGACAAACAGGTTCAGCCACCAGTCGGCCTTGGAGCCGCTGCACCACTTGTACTTGTTGTCGAACGGGAAGCCGCCCAGGGTATCAACGGCATCTTCAAGATTCAGCATGGAGTATCTCAGAACGTCTTTGGCGGATTTTACTGCCGAATCAAGGTAGTCGGCTGGATCATAGGCGAGATTGGCAACCTGCACCCATTGGTCCAACTTTTTGCGTTTGGCGGGATCGCGCAAAGCAGGCTCTATTTTTTCTTCAAAACAAAGGGACCAGTTCTCCGTTGGATCTGTGTACGGATCACACCCACACCATCCACAGATGGAAATCTGGGTTGCACTGCAAGAAATTTTCGGCACCAAGCCGGGAAAGAAGTACTCAAAGGTTCCCCTGGCATTGGCGAAGTAGTTTATCTGAAATGGAAAGTCGCCCACCGGCTCGCAGAGCGCAAGCCCGCTTAGGAATACTTCAGGGGGTTTTTCGGTCAGCAGCGCTGTTATGATGCCGCCTTCTGAGGGACCGATTAAGTACACTAGGATCTTGCTGGTTAAGGAGGTGCCTTCTGCATCAGGCTTTCGGCGCACGAGGCACACCATTGTTCTTTTTTAGATTGATGTGTCACCCCGCTACGGCGGGGGTGCAGGTTGATATTTGGTTTTACTCTCTGTCTTGTTTCTGAAGAATTATGCTCGTCTTAGTGTAGATAAACAGGGTAGAGATTTTTATGTCAAGAGAAATGAAAAAGTACTACTATGTGATAATCTGGGGCACAAACCGACATTGTCAGTGGTGAACCCCGGAAAAGTGATACTGATCCAGTGAGAGTCGAGAGCTGTTTGCAAAATACGAAATCCGAATTTCGAAATCCGAAACAAATCTCAAATTCGAATGTCGTAATGTCCAAAATAGTCAAAAAATGGGAATTCTTGTCGGATTCAATGCCGTTAACTTAAGGACCGGGGGTATCTTTGTGGGAGCGGCTTCCAGCCGCGATTAAAGCTTTAGAGCGACTTTTTTTCGTGGCTGGAAGCCACTCCCACCACTCCCACCGGAAAATGATGTTAAGTTAATAGCATTATGTCGGTCCTAAACTAATTCATTGATAATCCTTGAATTCATGATCCAGCAAGTATTGTTTGCGCCATAGCCCACCACCATAGCCAATCAATTTCCCATTTTTCCCAATGACTCGATGACACGGAATGATGATGGCGATTCGGTTATCACCATTTGCTTTCGCCACTGCACGGGTAGATTTGGGTTTTTTCAGAAATTCGGCAAGCTCTTTATATGAACGGGTCATGCCATAGGGAATCGTCTGTAATCCTTCCCATACAGATTGTTGAAAAGGTGTGCCGGGTATGACAAGCGGAAGCTCAAATTTTTCCCTTGTTCCAGTAAAATATTCTTTTAATTGGAGGTGCAATTCATCAAAAAGCGCATTATTTCCAGGAACACATTTCGCAAACAGTAAGGTATTTAATTGTTTCAATTGGGTTTCTATCTTTTTTCGGTCAATAAATTCCAAGAGACAAATTCCATGTTCCGTGGCACCTGCCAGCATTGGTCCTAATGGGGTTAATATGCGAGTAATCGTAATCAGGTTGCGGTGGAGACTTCGATTGGGGGAAAATCCGGTAGTATTTTTAAAGGACTCCGTAAATCCACTTAATGATTCATAACCCGATTCATAAGCCGCATCAATGACCTTTTCTCCATAGCGGATTCTTCCAAACGCCTGGCCGATTCGAAGTGTTCGAAGATAAGTTTGGAATGTCATCCCATGATGTTGCTTAAACCACCGACGGACACGATTCGGGTTGATTCCGCGCTGATTGATATCCGCATCTTTTAATCTAATTCCCGGGGTCGAATTCACTTCAGCAATAAGAGGCTTCAGCCACTCGGGCGTTGCTCCTTTGTAAGATAGTGGTTGACATCTAATACATGGGCGATAGCCATGCTGGAGGGCTTCTTGAGGTGTTTTAAAAAACTCAACATTCTCATGTTTCGGTTTTTTCGCCGTGCAAGTTGGGCGACAAAAAATGCCTGTCGTTTTTACACCAACAACAAAGATACCATCAAATGTACTATCTTTCTGTAACAAGGCGTTATACATCGTCGCGGTATCTGGCAATTTGAGCATCATGATTTCTTACTCCATATTTTCTTTTTTCGGTTTACGCGCGGGATTTGCGCACCACCTTTGCGGCATTAAACAATGACCTTGAACTCTATGCAACCGAAAAGTTGTCAACTATTTTTGGCGGACCAATAATCAACAATTGCCAAGAAAAATATCCGCATCCCACCGTCTATGGACAGCATTTGAGCTGCTATGCGACAACCCGACGCGCTGCCAACCGACGGCTAAAATCTATTCGAAGAGTACCGTCTGCTTTTAATGGTTATCTTGAAAACAAAATGAAAATATTTAACTGGAACGAACGTTCCTTAGAATTTATGAATACGGTCATTCAGAAAGATCAAGTAGAAGGACTGCCATCTATTTTATCCCCCTCCCTCAATCCCTCCCGCCAGGGCAGGGAAGTGAAGTGCCGGTTACTGGAGATTAGTGGATATCCAGGTTTATGAATTTAAGCTCATGCCTTAATTGTCGATATTCTACCTTGGTCCAACCCCACAAGCCCACAAGCCAAAGCAATTAGCCTGTTATATTTTGCCCCATTTTTTCTTGACGTACACAGCTGATCCTACTATACATTTTCTTAGAAAAAGCAATGCCTTATCTTTCGATGAAAGGAGAAAATGATGAGTGCAAAGCACCTAAAACGGGCAGTTGTCGTATTGGTCACCATGGTAATCGCGGGTATGGCCGCAACCTCGTTGGCGGCTGCGGACAAACCCATCGAAATCGTTTTTTCTACCTATATGCCCACGTCTTATCCCTATCTGGTCCAGCCCCTGCAAGGTTTCATCAAAAACGTGGAGGCCGAAGCCGGCGGGCGGTTGAAATTTAAATTCTACCACTCCGGACAGCTCTACAAAGGCAAGGAGGAGTTCGGAGCCCTGGAACGTGGCGACATCGATATGGCCGCCCCGAACGACCTGTATCATACCGGCATTGTGCCTGAGCTGGGCATCAGCAATCTGCCGTTTCTGTGGGAGAATCCGGCCAGTATGCAAAAAAGCCTGGATGCCGGCCTGTGGGACCTGGGCATCAAGGAAAAACTGGCCAAACATAACATGATCGTACTGGGAATGGCGGCCGGCGGCCCTTACCAGATCTATGCCAAAGATTTCAAGGTGAGCTCTCCCGATGACATGAAGGGCAAGAAATGGGGCGTTTCCGGCAGCACCGCCAGCAAAGCGATGGAGCTTCTGGGGGGAGCTCCCACCACCATGAGCTCGGGTGAGCTTTACATGGCCCTGCAACGGGGCACTATCGACGGCTGTACCCGCCCCCTGATTACTGGATTGGGCCGCAAACTGTTTGAAGTCGTCGAGAACCTTTCCGTTACCAACATGGCCTTCTTCACTTGCTACATGGCCATCAACAAGCAGAAATGGGACAGCCTGCCCAAAGATATCCAGGACATCATGATCAATGCCGGGAAAAACCGGGATCAGCAGCAGCTGGAAATGCTACAGGCATTCATGAAAAATGCCGTCAAACATTACCAGGAAAAAGGCGTCAAGGTTCACATCGCCACGCCGGATGAACTCACGGCCTTCAGTGAAAAAATGGGGCCGGTCTACGACTGGTGGAAAAAGAAAGTGCCTGAGGGCGAAAAATATATCGAGTTCGTCAAAGCTCATCGGTAGTCGATCCGAGAAAGGGAGCTGAAAATGGCATCGATCATTGCAAAAGTGATCAACGGGGTTACCTGGCTGGCCGAACTGCTAGCCAAAATCGGGTTGGTAGGTCTGTTGCTCATCGTCATCCACGAGGTGGTGGTGCGCTACGTTTTTAATTCTCCGACCCTGCATTCAGTGGAGCTGAGCGAATACCTGCTGGTATTGGTGGTGTTTATGTCCATTGGCTGGGTGCTCAAGGAGGATCGCCATGTAGCGGTCACATTTGCCGTTGATCTGCTTCCCGAAAAAGTGCACCTTGTTTTAAAGACATTGACATCCCTGTTGACCATGACGTTTTTGGGGATTTTGGTTTGGAAAGGCGGCAAGACCGCATTTACGGCCTATACCGGTAATTACCATTCCAGCTCATTGCTCAATTTCCCCATGTGGATTCCCTATGCCTTTATTCCTTTGGGGGCGCTGGTTTTGAGCCTACAGTACCTAGTCAAGATCGGTGAATTGTTACGATCCCTTGGAAAAAATCCCAATCCCTAAGCCAATAGGCAAAGGTCGTCTCATTGGCAAAACACCCGGTTGTTTTGGTAAACATTCTAGTAGCATAGATAAAGTTGGAAATGTTCATATCACTATACAAATAAAGGGATAACTCGAATTCGGGCTGCCATGGCTGGAGCTCACCCGTGGGGGAGTCCAGAGGTGGCGGAGTAGGGTGGGCTCTGCCCGCCATTAACAAATGAAATCGGCGATATTTGGTGGGCACAGCTCACCCTATGATTAGGAATTTTCGCAATATCAGGGTAAACTGTCCAGCTAGATCGGAGTCTTCAAGTTGGAACCCACAACCCTCATCACGATCTTAGTGATCGTCAGTTTTCTCGTTCTTCTTCTATCCGGAACCCCGGTTTTCGGGGCACTGGGGATTGCCAGCGTCATCGGCATTCTGCTATTGCAGGGGCCGCGAGGATTGGGCGCGGTACCGGGAGTAATTTACGACCGCATGGCGGGATTTACCCTGGTAGCGGTACCTCTGTTCATCCTCATGGGAGAGGTGATCTTTGTCTCCGGCATCGGATCGGATATATACACCGCTACCCACCGCTGGCTCAACCGGCTGCCGGGCTCGTTGGGCATGTCCAGTGTCGCGGCCTGCGCCATTTTCAGTTCCCTGTGCGGCGTGAGTGTGGCCGGAGCTGCCACCATCGGCAGTTTCGCCATTCCGGAGATGCTGAAACGCAATTATGATAAGGGATTAGCCACCGGCTGCGTGGCCGCTTCAGGCGGTCTGGCCCTCTTGATCCCGCCAAGCGTGGCCTTGATTCTCTATGGGGTGGTGGGCGATGAATCGGTGGGTAGGCTGTTTCTGGCCGGTGTCGTTCCCGGCGTGGTGCTGGCCCTGTTGATGATGGGCTATATCTTTATCGTCACGACTCTTTGGCCCCATCTTGCGCCTCCGGTGAAAGAGACGATAACCTGGCGGATGCGGTTTATTGCTCTGGGGAATATTTGGCCGGTTCTGGTACTGATTTTGATGGTTTTGGGATCCATTTATACCGGTATCGCCACACCCACGGAAGCCGCGGCGGTTGGATGTGCGGGCGCGTTTGCCTTCGGCTTCTTTCGCAAGAAGCTCAGCTGGTCCGTGATCAAGTACATCTTTCGCTCCACAATTATTACCACCGGTATGATCATGCTGATTTTCGCATCCGCCTTGCTCTTCGGTTATGTCTTAACCCGCCTCCAGGTTCCGCAGAAGCTGGCCCAAGCCGTGGCCGCCTCCCATCTGCCCAATGGCATGGTGCTGTTGCTCATCTTTGCCCTGCTGTACCTCATGGGCATGTTCATGGATGTAGTCTCGGTGATATTGATCTCCACACCCATATTGCTACCCATCGTACTCGGTATGGGTTACAATTCCGTCTGGTTCGGCGTGGTCATGGCCATTGCATGTGAAATCGGTACGGAGACTCCGCCTGTAGGGCTCAATCTCTTCGTGATAAAAGGCGTTTCTCCGGCGACGGTGTCACTAATGGATGTGATTCGGGGATCCTTGCCGTTTGCTCTGGTGGAAACCTTAGGTCTGATTCTGTTTATTGTGTTTCCCGGCCTGCTTATGTGGCTGCCGGAGATGATGAAATAACCGTGGAAGACAATCCGGAGACTGTCATGATGAGACAATACGAGCAAACGGTCTCTCCCGCCGGCCAATTAAGACGCCTTTTAAACGACGAGGGGATCATTTCCATGGCAGCCTGTTTTGATGCCCTATTGCCTAAGTTGATCCAGGCGGTCGGATTTCGGGCCATCTTCATGAGTGGTTTCGGTGTGTCGGCCACTCTTCTGGGACTGCCCGCATACCGGGTTGATTTCCTACAGCGAAATCGTGGATTCCGGCCGCAATATCTGCAGTGCCTGACGAAAAGATTCCTTATCGATCAGGAGTTTCAAATTGCCCATGGCGTCCGGCTCCCTGGGAAAAGCGGGTGGCCCCGGAGACGGCCTCTGCTTCCAGGGATTGCAATCCTACTTTGAATTCGTTGGCCATGGCCTGTTCGAACGGCAGGTCGAATTGCTCGATGGCCGACAGGCGATCCCCCCTCAGGCATGTCTGGGGAAAGGCAGTCAGCTGGTGGGCAAGCTTCAAGGCGGCTTGCCGGGCCTCGCCGGTGGGCACTACCCGATTGACCAGCCCCATTTGCAGGGCTTCTTTGGCTTCCACCGGCCGGCCGGTTAAAATCAGGTCCAGGGCGCGGCTCAACCCGATCAGGCGCGGCAAGCGCACGGTGCCGCCGTCAATCAGCGGGACGCCCCAGCGCCGGCAGAAAACCCCCAACACGGCATCTTCCTCCATCACCCGCATATCACACCAGAGGGTCAGTTCGAGACCGCCGGCAACGGCGTATCCGGAGATGGCAGCGATAACCGGCTTGCTCAGCAGCATGCGGGTGGGTCCCATGGGACCGTCCCCGTCAGGTTCAAACCGGTTGGGTTGGCCGGCGGCAACTTTTTTCAAGTCCGCGCCTGCACAAAAGTGACCCCGGTCGCCGGCGAAAACCGCCACCCGGGCGTTTTCGTCAGCATCAAATTCTTCGAATGCATCGACCAGCTCTCGGGCGGTTGCGCGGTCAACCGCATTGCGCACCTCCGGCCGGCTCAAGGTTACGATAGTGACGGGACCGTCTTTTTCGATTAAGACCGACATTAAAACCTCCTCAAAATGATTTCCAAGCATCAAATATGACAGTCTCGTAAAAAGTCCAAAAACGACCTGTTGACGAGAGTGTTTAGTATTTGGTGTTTAGTGTTTAGTGGTATAATAGCTTGATATGACGTGCGAAGGGTTTTACTAAATACCAAACACGAAACACCAAACACATGATGAATTCGACTTTATAGGAATTCATCAAACTTCAAATCTCAATTAAGCTAAATTGCCGCCATCACAGATTATATAGGTGCCGGTCGTGAAAGACGCCGCATCGGATACCAGATAAAGCACGGCGCCGGCCATTTCGCTTGGCTGGGCGTGCCGCTGCATGGGAATCGTCTGCAGGGCATAGTTATAGATCGCCTCGTTTTTGATAAGCGCTTCGGAAAAATGGGTTTCCGTCAAGCCCGGCAGCAAGGCGTTTACCCGAATGTTTTTGGGCGCCAGCTCCTTGGCAAAGGCTTTGGTCATCGATATCAAGGCCGCTTTGGTAATAGAATAAATCCCCTGGGTCGGCACGGGCCGGATGCCGTTGATGGACGACACATTCACGATGGCACCGCCGCCGGATTTCTCCATCAATTTAGCCGCCTGCTGGGTGATGAAAAACGGGCCTTTGAGATTGACCTCGTTGGTCTTGTCCCAAGCCGCTTCACTGGCTCCCAGCATTTCGCCGAAATAGGGGTTGGTCGCCGCATTGTTGATCAGGATGTCCAGGCGGTCGTATTGGGACCCGATTTGTTCGAACAATTGGGTGATCTGTTCCATGTTGCCGGTATGACCGGCGATGGCGTCGGCCTTACCGCCGAGCTGCTCTATCTTTTCCTTGACCGCCTGAAGGCCCTCGATTTTACGGCTGACCAGAATACAGTGGGCGCCATGCTCAGCCAAAGCCAGGGCAATCGCTTCGCCGATGCCCCGGCTGGCACCGGTGATCAGAGCAACTTTATTCGTCAGGGAAAAATCTACCATAATGCCTCCTTTGAATTGATTATTGAAGATTGAAGAATGAATATTTAAGGAATTCTGTCTTTTTAATTAAAGACTCATCCTACTCGGTGATAGATCTTAATTAAGACTGCCTTCGCGATAGTTACGCAAGATAATGAGTATAAATGGTGTCTTTGAGGCATGAGTTTTATCGAGTAATGGGATAATGGATCCTCGAACTTCAAAGAGCTATAATCCAATTTAGACTTTATCGTCAAGACGATTGTTGGAGTTTTCCCAATACACCATTATCCTGACAATACAATCCACAGATTTCGCAGATTACACAGATTGCAATACAGGTGTTAAGGCGATAGCGAAATCTGCCGGGTTTAATTCACCGTCCCGCTTCAGTTCAGCGGGACTGCGTTTGAATAGAATTTATCGTACTTTGATACTCCGCGGCTTGCCGCGGGGCAGTTCATTTAAAGCGATAGAGCGAAGCGATTCATCAAATCCGCAATCCGCAATTTTTCCTCAATTCCTCAATTCCTCAATTCCTGAATCCCTTAATCCCTTGTTTCCCGGTAAATTTCAATCAGGGTCGGTATGAACGTGGTCAGATCTTCCACGATACATATATCGGCTACCTGGAAAATGGCGGCGGACGGATCTTTATTGATGGCCACGATGAATTCGGAGCCACGCATGCCCGTGACATGCTGGATCGCGCCTGAAATCCCGCAGGCCATGTACAGCTTCGGGGTTACGGTGGCTCCGGTCACGCCCACCTGGCAGCCATACGCCAACCAGTCCAGATCACAAACGATGCGGGACCCGGCGATCGCTGATTTGTTAAAGATCGCGGCCAACTGGTCTATCAGGTCGAGGTTTTCCCGGTCACCGATGCCCTGGCCGGCCGCTACGATGATTTCGGCTTCCGCAATCCCCTGGGTATCCACGGCCATTTCTTTGACACCCATGGATTGCCACCAGCGGGGAGTGGGGGACACCGGCCGGATGTCGACCGTGCCCCGTTTTTGATCAGACGGCGGGTCGGATTTTATAATTCCCGGTTGAATGGTCAGGATAGAAGGGGCGGCCAACGGGCGGACATGGGCGATTACCTTGCCGCCGTAAGCCGGGCGGGCAAAGTAGACCCCTTCTTCCGTTGTCAGCAAATCTTCTATGCCACTGATGCAGGCGCCGTTTAATTCAATTGCCAGCGCCGGTGCAAAGTCCGACCCGCGAGATGTATGGGCCACGCATACATAGCGGGGTGGGGTGCCGTTAAAATGCTGCACCAGGATCCGGTTGTACAGCTCACCGTTGTAGGCGGGCATTGCGGGAATTTCATAGCCCACCACATCCAGGCGGCTCGCTTGTGCGATTTCCTGGGCTAGGTGTTGGATATCAGCGCCGGTGATCAACACCTGGATCGGCAATGATTTGGCCTCCGGAAGTTTTCTGGCAAAGGCAATAAGCTCAAAAGTCACCGGTTTTATGCAACCCTCGGCGTGTTCGGCGATGACGGCAATATTGTTTGTCATTGTGATGTACTTCCCATTTCGTATCAGCTAAATAATCCGTTCGCGGTAAGATTTCGCAATGATGTTGCATTTCAAGTAAATTTTAGATTTTGGAATTCGGATTTTGGATTTAAGGAATTCTGTCTGGATAAATATTTTAGATTTTGGATTGCGGATTTTGGATTTAAGGTATTCTATCATTTTAGTAAAAGAATAGAGCGGAGCGATACCACCAATCCAAAATCCAAAATCTAAAATCCAAAATTTATATTTCTTGCGATACAAGCAATCCCTGCCGGAGTTCGACTGTGTCAACCATTCCATACCGGTCAGCCCAATAATGCTTTTTCGCGCAGAATGCGGATTAGCTGCGTCGCTTTTTCCTGCTCTGTGCCTTTTAACACCGTGCCTGAGCGCGTCTGATCGGGATAAACCAGTTTAGCAAGCGCTTCACGGGGTGCGGGGCACAAGAGGTCTTTGGCCCGGATAAAATTCAGTTTCTGCCGATTGGCCCGCAGCAGATTTGAAAGCGATGGATAGCGCGGGGTGTTGATGCCCGATTGAATGGTTAGAACCGCCGGCAGCGGCAATTCTAAAGTGTCTCGTTGGCCGCCTTCGATTTCCCGTTCAACGTAGATGGTTTTTTCATCCGATCCGATCCGTCCGAAGATAACGGCCGTGGCACAAGGCAGGTTGAGGAGTTTTGCAGCCATCGGACCGACCTGACCCTGCATGTTGTCTTCCGACATGGCACCGGTGAGGATCAGATCATAAGCCTTTCCCCGGGCATATGCGGCAATCCAGGCGGCTATTTCAAAGGCGCTGTGATATTGCTCGGATTCGGTGTCGATGTGAATCCCACCATCAGCCCCCATGCCGATACTGCGTTTGACGGCTTCTTTCGTTCGATCCGGCCCCACGCTGAGCGCATCAATCCTTGTGCCGGAGAATGCCTCTTTGATCAATACGGCCTCTTCGACGGCGAATTCATCCAGCCGGTTCATCTTGTAATCGCTAATTTCATCTGACTGGATCCGGGTCGCCCCGGTATCGATCAGGATTGGGCTCTCCGACTCGGGCACTTGTTTAACACAAACCAGTATTTTCATAAACGCGACCATAACCGGCGATAGGGTTGCTGTCAATAAAAAAAACGAACGTTCGTTCTTTTTTTTCTTGACTATCAATATCCCGGGTTATATAAATCAGAAATCAAAAATTAGAAATCAGAAATCAGAAATCAGAAAATAGAAAATAGAAAATAGAAATTAGAAATTAGAAATTAGTAAAGTAATCAGTATCCAGTATCCAGTATTCAGTATCGAGTATCGAGTATCCAGTATCGAGTATCCAGTATCGAGTAATCAATAATCAATAGTCAACAGCCAATAACCAGCTTCAAATGAGTGAAATCTATCTTTTCAGGCATGGGCAGGCATCTTTTGGGGCAGAGAACTATGATCGGTTGTCACCCAATGGCATCCGTCAGTCGCAGATTTTAGGGCGACACCTGGTGCAGACCGGAAAATCTTTCGATGCCATATACTTCGGTGAAATGGAGCGCCAGCAAAAAACGGCTCAGGAATATTTTGACTATTCCAGCAAGCAAAGGCTTACGGTTCCCCAACCAAACATATGCAACGCATTCAACGAATACGACTCGATTGCCGTTTGGCAAGGCCTGGTGCCTGAATTAGCGCAGGCGGACTCATCAATCGCCAAGGACGCGGCACAATTTGCCGGCGACAAGAAAGCATTTCAGCGGGTTTTCGCCAAGGTGATGAACCGATGGATTTCAGGCAGTTACCAGGCCGGCGGGATACCCAACTGGCAAGATTTCAAGCAGCGGGTCAGGCAAGGGTTGGATGAATTAACCGCCCGGCATGGGACCCGGAAGCAAATTGCGATTTTTACCTCAGGCGGACCGATATCCGTGGCCGTGCAGGCCGCACTCGATTTGTCCGACGCCAAAACCCTGGAAGTATCATGGCAGCTGATGAACGCCTCCGCCACCCGCATCAAATATAACCAACAGGGAACTATGCTGGCGGTCTTCAATGACGTAACTCACCTCGAACTGGAAGGCGACGCCGGTTTGCTGACATTCCGCTGAATAGGAATGTCGAATGACGATTGACGAATGACGAATGGAGGAAGTCGCTACGCTCCGACATTTTATTTTTTTGATAAGCTATATGCTTTTTTAAAATTACAGGATTCCATAATTTTAGCTCATTTTAGTCATTTTAAATTTTAGTTCATTTATCACAATAATCGACAATCACTTTTTCAACATCGACTATAATGTATCGATATGGCTTGCAAAGGGCCTAACAGGAGACCACAATGGATTTCGCCGTTTCAGAAAAGATGCAGACGATTCTCGGAATGATTGACGAGTTTGTGGACAAAGAGTTGATTCCCATGGAGCCGGAATTCATGGCCAAACCGGCCCGCAGCCTGCTTCCGGCAATCGAGGAAAAACGAAAGATGGTCAAGCAGATGGAGCTGTGGGCACCCAATCACCCGCCGGAGTATGGCGGTATGGGGCTTGACCTGATCGAGCACGCGCTGGTCTCCGAGGCGCTGGGGCGCTCACCCTTGGGGCACCTGGTGTTTGGCTGCCAGGCGCCGGATGCGGGCAATATTGAAATCCTGCATCAATTCGGCACTGACGAGCAGAAAGAAAAATTTCTGCCGCCCCTGGTGGATGGGAAAATCCGCAGCTGTTTCTCCATGACCGAAGTGGAATTGCCCGGATCCAATCCGGTCATGTTGGACACTACCGCAGTCAAAGATGGCGATGACTATGTCATCAACGGCCAGAAATGGTATACCTCTTCGGCCGACGGGGCCGCTTTTGCCATTGTGATGGCCGTGACGAACCCCGAGGCCGGTCCGTATCTCCAGGCGAGTATGATTATCGTTCCCACCGATGCCCCGGGATTTAACCTGGTGCGCAATATCCCGGTGATGGGCCATGCCGGCGAGGACTATTTCAGCCATGGCGAGATCCTCTACCAGAATTGTCGGGTTCCCCGCACAAACCTGCTGGGCCAGGAAGGCCATGGTTTCGTCATCGCCCAGGAGCGTCTCGGTCCCGGTCGCATTCATCACTGTATGCGCTGGATCGGTATCTGCAACCGTGCCTACGATTTGATGGTCGCCCGCGCCAGGGATCGGATTATCGCGCCCAGCCGCAAACTGGCCACCAAGCAGATCATTCAGTCGTGGATCGCCGAATGTGCGGCCGACATTCAGGCTGCGCGGCTGATGGTGCTGCATGCGGCCTGGATGATTGAAACCGTCGGCAAAAAAGAAGCGCGCAACGAAATATCTTTGATTAAATTCGTCGTGGCCAATACGATGCAAAAGGTCATTGACCGCGCCCTGCAGGTCCATGGCGGGCTGGGCATGACCGATGACACGATTCTGGCATTTTTCTATCGCCATGAACGCGCGGCCCGCATCTACGACGGGGCCGACGAGGTACATAAAGTGTCCGTGGCCAAACGCATCTTGAAGGAATACGAAGGCCGGCAAATTAGATAGTTATCAGTTATTAGTTATTTGTTATTGGTTAGTGGAATGCAGCCAACCTGTCTTGCTAAAACATCGAATAACTAATAGCCAATAACGAATAACTATTGGTACATCATGGATTACGCTGAATTTCAAAAACAAATAAATTTGTCGAAATTTGACCTTTGCCGGGAGGTCTATCGAAAAAACCGCAGCTCCATTCGGGTTAAAAAAGAAAACAAGGTCGTCGAAAACCTGGAACGGATTTTCAGCGCAACCCTTAAAATCAGCAACCGGAAAGGATTTCAGGCTATGAGTATGCGGGATCTCAGTCGCGAGGCCAACCTGAGCCTGGGAGCCTTATACGCTTATTTTGCCAGCAAGGAGGAACTGCTGGCGATGATGCAAAACCAGAGACGTGCCGTAACCAAACGGGTCTTGGACGACAGAATCGACCGGGAAACCACGCCGGTGGCCAAGCTGCGGGCGGCGATTCTCACCCATCTGTATTTGAGCGAGGCCATGCAGCCCTGGTTCTATTTTTCCTACATGGAGGCCAAAAACCTTTCCAGAAAAGAACAGGACCTGGCTGTGGCCAGTGAACTGTATACCGAAAAATTGCTGGCAGATATCCTCTGCCAGGGACAAAGCCTGGGAGCCTTCGTATTGTCTGATGCTCGGCTGACGGCCAGCGTCATCAAAGCGATGTTACAGGATTGGTATCTGAAACGCCGTAAATATGCCAGAAGAAGGGTTACCGTCGATCAATATGGCCGGTTTATACTGCAGTTCATCGAGGCGTTTATCCAAAAATGAAAAATTGTTCGCCATCCGGCACCAATCTGTCGGGGGGCGGAGAATTATAAGAGCGCTGCCTCCGACCGCGAGCGTCCAGTCAGATCCAAGATAAGAAACTAATGAACGTCGAACATCGAACGTCCAACATCGAACATCGAATAATGTATTCTGTCTATTTAAAGCGACTGAGCGACGTGTGGGGTCGTAGCTCGAAGAGCGAAGCCCCAAGCGATTCCATAATTTAATTCGTTTCCTTTGCGAGCTTTGCGCCTTAGCGAGAGATAGATTAAATGTTTAACACGAAATCAATCACGAAAGCACGAAATGGCGAAAGCACGAAAAAAGCCAGGGTATTTTTTGTGTTTTCGTGATAGTAACTGACCCTGGATCCTGGATTCTGGTTTCTGGATACTGGATGACAGTGGAATTCACCGATTGTTTATTGGAGGTTATCGAGGATCAAGTATCCAGCATCCAGCATCTGCTCGGAAAACGCTGTGGTCTTTAGCATATCGACCAGGCTGTATAACAGGCATTAATGCAATGTTAGAGTTAACAGGAGGTTAATCGATGGAAAACGTTTATGACAGACTGAGGGCACGGTTGGATGATCTGGCCACAGGTTACCCGGCGACGGAAAGTAAAATCGAAATTCGTCTGCTCGAGAGGCTGTTCACCGAGAGTGAGGCGGAGCTGTTTCTGCAGCTGTCGCCGCTTTTGCAAAAACCGGCTGACGTCGCTGAACAGCTAGATCGTGATCCGGCTGAAATTGGTGCCATGATGGAAACCATGGCTCAAAAGGGACTTTTATTCCGCAAGCGCAAGGGGGAGCAATCCCTGTATGCCGCGGTGCCCTATGTGGTTGGCATTTTCGAATTTCAGCTGGGCAAAATGGATGAAGCGTTTGCGCGGGATCATGAAGAGTACTTTAAAACCGCCTTCGGTAAAACCATCCAATCATTTAAAACACCGGTTCTGCGAACGGTTCCCATCAACCGGCAGCTGGTTGCCGATTACCCGGTGGCGCCCTATGAAGATGTGCTGCAAATTATCGAAAAGCAGGAAAAAATATCGATTGCACCCTGTATCTGCCGTTCGACCAAAAAACTGGCCGGCGAAGAATGCGAAAAATCGGTGGAAAATTGCTTTTCCTTCGGCTCCCATGCCGAGTATTATGTGGAAACCGGCATGGGGCGTTATATCACCATAGAGGAGGCCAAGGCGATTGTCAAAAAGAACGAGGAGGAGGGCCTGGTCATGCAGCCTTTCAACTCCCAGAAAGTCGGCGGCATGTGCAGCTGCTGCGGTGACTGCTGCGGGGTGCTGCGGTCCTTGAAGATGCATCCATCACCGGCCGAAATGGTGCAAAGCAACTATTTCGCCCGGGTTGACGAGGCCGAATGTACGGGTTGTGAAACCTGTGTGGAGCGCTGTCAGATAGATGCGATCGATGTTGTTGATGGTATATCAACCATTGACCTGAATCGCTGCATCGGCTGCGGGTTGTGTGTGACGACCTGCCCGGTGGATGCCATCGAACTGATTCAAAAACCCGAAGAGCAACTGTACGAACCGCCCAAAACGGGAGCGGAAACCTATATCCGCATTATGCAGGAGCGAGGCAAGCTCTGAAGATTGCGGAATGCAGATTTCGGATTGCGGATTGAAAAAGCCGGCGTTCGGCGTTCGGCAATCGGCGTTCGGGGATCGAAAAAGCCGGCTTTAGGTATTCGGCATTCGGCATTCGGTCTGTGGTAAAGGATATCAGGTGCAAGGTTTAAGGTAGAAGGTAGAAGGTAGATAGGACAAAGCATACGGCGCAAGGTGTGTAGTTGAAGACAGAACGACAATGGCTGGCAGCAGACTGATAATCGCCAGCCGTTCTAATCATTTCCTTTCTTCTCTCACCTTCTCATTTTCTCAACCTCTTACCTTCTTTCCTTTCCGACCTTCCCACCTTCTTACCTTCTTTCTTTTCCGCCTTTGTCTCGCCTGAGCTTGTCGAGGGCTGCATTCCGACTTCCAAATTCATTATGTCTGACTTTACGATTACCATAACCAACAATTTGAGACTTAAAAATACCCCGCCGGACCTGCTCTCAATTCTGACCCAGAAGCTGGAGATTTTAAATCCCAAATGGCTCGAGAATGAGCGAATGAGGCGCTGGAACCGCGGTACCCCCCAGGTGCTGCGTTTCTACGACCGAGTGGGGCCGGCCGGGTTGTGGATTCCACGGGGATTCATGCGGCAGCTGATTTTGTTGTGCCGCAAACATAAAATTGAATACCGGATCGACGACCAGCGCCGGAACCTGGAGCCCGTTCGATTCGACTTCAGCGGCACCTTGCGCCCCTTTCAGCAGGCTGCCGTGGATCGCATGCTGACCAGAGACTTCGGCACCCTGAGTTCTGCGACCGGATCCGGTAAGACCATTATGGCGCTATATATGATCGCCAGGCGCCGGCAGCCGACCCTGATTGTTGTCCATACCAAAGATCTGGCTGCCCAGTGGACCTCGCGCATCGAATCATTTCTTGGAATGGATGCCGCCCGTGTCGGATTGATCGGGGGCGGTAAAAAACAACTCGGCGACAAAATTACGATTGCCCTGGTGCAATCCTTGTACAAATGTGTCGAGGAAGTGGCCGAACAAATCGGATTTCTGGTGGTGGATGAATGCCACCGGTGTCCGAGTCGCACATTTACGGAAGCCGTGACCGGTTTTGATTCCCGATATATGCTGGGTCTGTCGGCAACCCCCTGGCGACGGGACAAGCTGTCCAAGCTGATTTTCTGGCATCTTGGAGATGTGCATCATGAGGTGGACAAAAAGCATCTGATCGAGACCGGCGATGTACTGACGGCTGAAGTCATCGTGCGGGAAACCGAATTTAAGCCCTACTATGATCCGGTAAACGAATACAGCAAGATGTTGTCCGAACTGACCGCTGATACGGATCGAAACGTTCTGATTGCCGGGGATGTTGCCGGCGAGGCAGTTAACGCTGCCGGAATATGCCTGGTTTTGTCCGATCGCAAGGCCCATTGCGAGAATTTGAGAGCCTTGTTGAAATATCGATTCAATGTTGAGGCTGATCTGTTGACCGGTGATCTGAGCATGGAGGAGCGGCAAAATGTCATCGAGCGGCTAAATCAGCATCAAGCGAAGGTCGTCATAGCCACGGGCCAGCTCATCGGAGAGGGCTTTGACTGCCGGGATTTGTCAACCCTGTTTCTTGCCACGCCCATCCGTTTTAGCGGGCGGGTAATGCAGTACCTTGGCCGGGTCCTGCGGCCGGCGCCCGGCAAGAAAAAGGCCAGGGTTTTTGATTACGTGGATATCCATGTCGACACCCTAAATAAAGCGGCCCTGGCGCGGCAAAAAGTCTACCAGCAATAAATATTGTATCGATAGATACAATTGTCCTGCCGAATTGGATTTATTCCAACAATGAAAACGCCCGCCGACGGTGGCCGCGGGCGCCCAGTCTGATCATGAAAGAAACTTCAAAAAGCAAATTTTAGATTTTGGAATTCGGATTTTGGATTTAAGGAATCCTATCATTTTAAAAATGGATAGAGCGACGTGTCGGGTCGTCTTGTGGGGTCGTAGCCCGACATGTTGGGTCGTAGCTGAAAGCGAAGCCCCAAGCTTGAAGCGATTCCACCATTCTTCAATCGACATTCGTCATTCGTCATTCACTGAATGGTTGTTGACAACCGAGTCGGGCGAGGAATTCCCACTGCTTGCTTTTTGTGCATAACCGGGTTATACTATCACAAGCTTAATCAGTGAGTTATCCAATTGACACGACATGCCGCCGCCGGATCTATCCGGCAAGATTTCTATCTGTCTCGCTGATCATTCAATCCGTACACGGAGGTAATCCCCATAAACGTCATGCTGAACAAAGCCCCCGAAAACAGCTCGGGATCAGAGTCCGCTTTAGAGATTCTGGATGCGTTGCTGAAGGATTCGGGACAGAAAAAAATCAATGAGAATCAGATAGTAATTATCCTGGACGCTCTGGCTAGTGCCGACGATGTTGACGTTGTCGCCAGATTTCCAGCGGTTCTTGCCATCTGCGCCCGCCGGGGGCTGTCATTGAATTCTCAGGCACTATTTTCGCGATATTGGGAAACGAGCCCCAAAAGGCAAAACCTGGAAAAGCTGCTTCTGGTTAGTGCGACGATCTTTAGAATTCAAAAACTCAAACCGCCCGGCAATCTTGACCAGATCGCAGCCTCGCTGAAACTGAAATACGATAATCTATTATCGGCAGGTGAATTTCAATTGAGCAGCGGCATGCTGATCTCCATTCAGGACCTGGAAAGATCCCTGACCAGCTACTTGTCCGACAATATGCAGCTTCAGGTGGATCCGGCCCGCACCGCACCAGCGCGAGCGGTGAATCTCGATGCTTATCTGGATCGATTGTTTTCCCCCAAACAAAAAGAGCTGATCTTCAAGAAGCGGGACGGCATTGCGTTGACCAAAACCGAACGCGAGTACTATTCAAGAACCGTCCGCAAAAAGCTGGAAGCCATAGCCAGTGAAGAAGTCGGGCAGATCGCCAAAAACCTGGTACGTTAAAGTTGATCCATCATTTCACTCGGAGTTTGAGGTAACTCCACTCATCCGGGGTGAACCAAAGCCCCGTGGTCGGGGCCCGGATTTCTGCTTTCGTTTTGATTCACATGAATTTGCTCGATTAAAATTGACTTTGATGAGTGAATAGCATATTCTCGCGCGATAATTTAAAATCAAGCCGTCGGGACTATGATTTCTCGACAATATCCAGTACTCATAAAAACTCGCTGTACCCCTGCCGCAGGCTGTATTGCAGGATGAATTAATCTGGATTAAATAGGAGCACAGGGTGACAACCAGCAAATTCAGAATCTTTCCACCAGAGAGAATGGAAGCCGGGTTTCCGTGGACAGTTTGGGCCGTCGGCTGGCTTGCGCTTCTCAAAGCCTTCATCTGGTTGGCCTATGAGCCGGTGGAACCGGAAAATATCCTTCAACTCATGGCCTATAAAAATTTATTGAGTATTGTGCCGCTGGTTATTTTTGGCATCGGGGTTTGGAACCTGAGAAAATGGGCGGTATTGGGGATTCTGATTGTTGCTGTCGGCAACCTGCTTTTTTTTATTGTCAATCCCCAGACACTAAGCGCAGTCATGGTGCATACTGAAGTGCGCCTCTACACGATGATCCTTTCGAGCGTTACTCTACTTTGCAACGGGCCGGTAGGAGATTTGTTTATTCTTTGCGCAGCACCTGGCATGTTGAAATGCGTCAAACAATAGACCGGACCATTTTGATCTAAAGTTTCCTGTGGTTTCGCCGAAATAAAGGTTGGTGGATTGACCTTGTTATTGGTTGTAAGGCGGAGCCGACCGAATGAAAACGAAATTGCTTTTATGGAGTGCTGGTTTGTTTTTCGTCCTGGGCCTGAATTCCCGGGAAGGCGCCTTGTTCTATTTTTTTTCGGTTCACCTCTTCATGCTTTATATCGGCGTACATTTACACAAGCTCACCCAAAAACTCCAACCTGATTCAGCCGCCGAACCGCTTCCGGATGCATCTGAGTAAATTCTAATTCACATATGTATGGTTATAGAAATACTAATCCGTTATCAACGGTTTTATATCTGAATTGTAAATTTTGGATTTCGGATTTTAGATTTTGGATTGGCAGTTTCGCTCGCGCAGCGCAGGCGCTTGCGCCGCGTGTCGCTCTATCCATTTTTTAAAATGATAGAATTCCTTAAATCCAAAATCCGAATTCCAAAATCTAAAATCAAAAATTCCTTCATGGTTATCCTCTTCCCCTATTAATTTGATATAGATTAAAGATTTCGAGGAATCGGCCGAAACTTGTGTTTAATAGGCTAATGCGTCTTCACAAGCAGTGTTATCTCGCAATTCGGAATTTAGGAGGAATTTTATGAAGGTCTCAACACGTCTTTACCTGGCCATTTTTATGCAATTTCTGATCGCAATATCTTTAGTCGGCCTGGTCTTGCAATTACAGGGCAAGCAGAAAAATGACAGCGTCGTCATCAACCTGGCCGGACGCCAGCGCATGCTGAGCCAAAAAATGACCAAGGAAATCCTGCTTTTTGCCAATGGATCCCTGTCGGCCGAAAAAGTGAACGATACCATCGTCGTTTTTGACCAAACCCTTGTGGCCCTGACCCATGGAGGTAAAGCACCGCTTGATTTGAAAAGAACAAAATTCGCGCAGCTGCCGGCACATGACAGCACGGCCGTCGTTGACCAGCTTCAGAAAGTGGGATCAATGTGGGCTGATTTTCAGGGCCGGGCCAACGATTTTCTCAAAAACAAGAGTCCTGAATCATTGAATTATATTAATCAAAACAATCTTCCGCTGCTCAAAGAGATGAATAAAGCAGTGTTCTTGATGGACCAGGAGGCCGCCGCCAAAGTGACCACCATGCGATCCTTTCTTATTTGGGGGCTGGCAGCATTGAGTGTTCTGTTCCTGGGAACCCTTTACATTGTGCGGAAAAATGTACAAATAATATTCACGCTTTTGGGCAAGCTGGTTGGCGGCTTGTCCCTTGCTTCCGAGAAAACATGGGAAGCATCCGGAATTATCTCTGAGACAAGCCTTCACTTGGCGGAAGGGTCCTCCGAACAAGCGGCGTCAATCCAGGAGACTTCGGCTTCACTGGAAGAAATGGCGGCCATGACCAAACAGAATGCGGACAATGCCAACCATGCGGATAGCCTGGTGAAAGAAACCGAACAGATCGTTCTAACGGCCGATGAGTCGATGCGCAACCTGACCAATTCAATGGATGACATATCCCAATCCAGCGAGGATACTTCAAAAATAATTAAAACTATCGATGAAATCGCGTTCCAGACCAACCTGCTGGCGCTTAATGCTGCGGTTGAGGCGGCCCGGGCCGGAGAGGCCGGTGCCGGATTTGCAGTCGTTGCGGAAGAGGTCAGAAATTTGGCGCTCAGGGCGGCGGAAGCCGCCAAAAATACATCATCCATGATTGATGAAACCACTGCCAAGATAAAAGATGGTTCGCAACTGGTACATGATACCAATGCCTCCTTCAAAAATGTCACCGAGAGTTCAAGCCGGGTGGCGGATCTGGTCAGCGAGATCACCGCTGCTTCGAATGAACAGGCCCAGGGAATTGAGCAGGTAAATATCGCTGTTGTGGAAATGGAAAAGGTGACCCAGCAAAATGCCGCCAGTTCGGAAGAAGCCGCCTCGGCCTCCGAAGAATTGATTGCCCAGGCGGAACAGATGAAAGTTTTTGTTGGAGAACTTAAAGGGCTGATCGGCAGCGACAGAATGACGGCTGAAAAACAAAACCCGACAAAAGAAACAGCTGCACCTGCCGCGACAGCAAATATGCCCCAGGCTTCGATCAAACAGCCGACCAGATTCGTCCCGCAGGAATCCAAATCCGCTGCTGCGAACGTCATACCATTTGATGAGGATTCAGATGATTTTGATGATTTTTAAAACTTAACCTTGGTTGCTTCTTTTTCAGCCTGCGGGATTTCATAATATTCAGCCGGTTCAACACCGGCCATCAGGGCGTAATATCTTCCGAAAAAGGTTCGAATATAGGTGTTCAATATCTGAACGGCATCGTTATAGCGTTTACGTTCAACGGCAATCCTGTTTTCGGTCCCTTCGAGGCTGTCCTGCAGCCTTAAAAACGATTGATTGGCTTTTAAATCCGGATAGCGTTCCTGGAGCAAAAGCAGTCGCGAAATGGCACGTTCGAGACGGTTTGCATTTTGGATCTGTCCTTTATATTCCGAGGCTTGAAAATAGCCGGTCCTGGCCTGGGTGATATTTTCAAATATTTCTTTTTCGTGTTTGGCATAGCCTTTAACCATCTCGACCAGATTCGGGATCATAACATAGCGGCGCTTTAGCTGATTTTCCACCTGGGCCCACTTACCTTTAACATTTTCCTCCATGGTAATTGCATGGTTGTACCCGGAAATCAGCTTAGCGCCCATGAAGATCATAAACAATACGATGAGACCCAGGCTGATCAGCACAATCTTCAGTGCATTTGACATGTCGCCTCCCTATAAAATGAATAATGACATTAAAATGACAAATGACTAATGTCGAATGAATAATTAAGGAATTCTATCTATTTTATATTGAATTATATCAGAAAGGTTTATAATAAATCTTCTCGATATCCAAAAACAATATAAAAAGGTAGAGCGTAGCGACAACCATTATTAGTCATTATTCATTAGTCATTCGTCATTCCAAAAGTTATTCATTCCTCATTTGTCATTATTTCTTATTTGCTACCATACTCCCGACGCGCCTCCGAATCCGCCGCCGCATCCACCTCAGTGACCGCGTCGACCGCCCCTAGATGATTGCAGTTTGAGATTCCAATATCTCATGCGGGAAATAGCCCCAGCTTTCATTTTTATCTGGTGGCCAAAAAAAACTAAACTCCTGCTCCGGCCTAACCGATATACCTGAGAGGAGTTTAAAACCAGATGACAATTTTTTGACACCCAACCGGGCGAACATTGTCATCGGCGCTTTACGGTGCATATTGGAATAAGTATAACTATTTGAAATTTAATTTAAAAATTTAATTAAACGATGTTGGCATGATAGTTGTATAGGTATATAGCAAGATTGTTGGAAAATGGTCACTGCGCAGGACCGGAAAACTGAAATCTGCAATAGACATACGGCTATCATGACACCGAAACCAGAGCAAATGAGGTGGAAAAATGGAACAAAGACTGAGTGAGAATCATAATTTTGATTTTGATATTGGTTATCTCGTAAAGAGTCCCTGCCGCGACTGCGTTACCAGAGATAGTTTACCCAATTGTATCCAAGGATGCCAGATCCTCGATCAAATCCAGACTGTTCTTGCTGACTCCATTCCCAGTGAAACAAGTATTTCGCCGGTTGAAACGTTTGATGTCCCTGCTGATGTGTTGGAGCAAATCTAGCTGAACCAGGGTTTGGAACCGCCTTGCTGGTTCCGTCCGGGCAGCGGAGCTGATATTAACGATCGTGCCGGGATATCGACCCTGCGTTTAGCCGTTGACTGCGCCGGATTCCCTTCCAACCTCAAAGCAATCTGCCGGCCGATGCATGTTTAAGGCCCGGCCTGAATTTTCAGGCCGGGCCAATACGTGTCGCCTCATCCCACAAAAAGCCACCGCATGTCTTGACTTTGTCGCCTGCTTTTCTTATGTCTTGCTGCAATACCAATCGACATTAAATACAAAGGATGATCACATAAATTGCAGCATCAAGATAAGCCGGCCTTAATCGTTATCGACATGGTGAAAGACAATTTCCAGGATTCCCGCGAATTGCCCATTACCCCTTTGGCAAGGAAGACCATCGCACCGTTGAATCATTTGAGCCAACATTTTCGGGGTCGGGGATGGCCGGTTGTTTTCTCAACCGATGCCTTTCAGCCCGATGATTTTATTTTTCAAGGCCGCATGCCGCCCCACTCGCTGGCCGGTACCCGGGGCGCTGAAGTAATCGATGAACTGGATCGGGCCCATAGTGACTTATGGCTGCCCAAGCCCAAATTTTCAGCATTTTTTCAAACCGAATTAGCGTCCTGGCTGCATGAACGAAACGTTACCCTCTGCGCGGTAGGCGGTATTTCCACTCACTTTTGCGTCCTGACCACCGTCATGGATGCCATCTGTCATGACTTTAAAGCCGTGCTCCTGGAGGACTGCTCGGCAGCCTACTCGGATAAAGTCCATGCGCAAACCCTGGATTGCTACCGGCGCAACCCGCTCTATCCCCTGCTGCAAGTTGCAACTTCCCTTGAATTGATGGAAACCCTTGGAATGTCGAACGACCATTGACGAACCGTAGAAATGACTATTGAATAATGACTAATGAATAATGATGGATGTCGCTGCGCTCCGTCGCTTATATTTCATTTTGGCTGATAAACTCATTTTTAAGGTTTTGACAGCATTGATCAAATCGCCATAACACATTGAGATTTTATAAAATCGATAGAATTCCTTCATTAGACATTTGTCATTATTCATTAGTCATTTATTGGTCATTTATCCAGCTTGTTTTCCCAATCAAACTCACGGGCGGTTACGATATGCTCCATGCGCTGGAGCCGACGTTCCAAGTTTTCAAATCTTCTTTTTAATCGCCGGGCCGCCATGCCGCGGGAATGGGTGTAGCTGTCATAAAATTCCTGTTCCGCCTCAGTTTCAAGGGGAACGACCGGGGCGGGTTTCAGCAGCAGGGTTGCGATTAAATACAGGCCGATCGCGGGCCAAAAGCCTGACACCAAGAAAAAGATGACGGCAATCGTCCTGGCCCAGAACACGGAGAAATCAAAATGTTCGGCCAATCCCCGGCAAACACCGAAAATAACACCGCTGCGTGATCGGTACACTCCACCGTGGGGTTTTCTGTCATAATTTTTCATGATGGCGGTCCCCTTTTTCACGGTCCAGCAAAATGGTCTCCAGCGCTTCGACCCTTTCTTCCATCCGACCGAGGCCTTGGTATATTTCCTGTATAATTTTAGAGTCTTCGGCCTGATCCCTACGCGAGGCGCCGCCTTTTAAAAGCTTGATGGAGATCACAATCGTTCCCCCGATGACGGCCGGGATCAGTACGAAACTTCCAAAAACAATCGCAACAATCAATGCTTCTTTCATATTCCCTACCAGGTTTCGATTTTTTCAGGTTATGTATCCATGCTTAAGCTTATTGTCGGGTTTAATCAAGGATAATGTTATCGGTTCAAAGTTCAAAGGTTCAGAGGTTCAAGGTTCAGGTTTTAGCGGTTCAAGGTTCAGGGTTCAAAGGTTCAGGATTCAAAGGTTCAGGGGTTCAAGGTTCAAGGTTCAGGGTTCATGGGTTCAAGGTTCAAAGGTTCAAGGTTCAAGGTTTTAAAAATTCAAGGTTTTGGGCTTCATCCCGCAGGATCGCGGGACTATGACCCATCAGGTCTGGCTGCGACCTCACAAGCAGCGTTCAAAGGTTCTGGGCTGCTTTGCCCCAACATTGTCGAATTTATTTATTTTGCGCAGACTAACACCTTCCGGAATAACATGTCTAGTTTGTCTCAAACTCTAGCTCTCGGCTACTTTCAACCCTTGAACCTCTGAACCCAGAACCCGGAACCTTTGACCTACTTTTTTGAGGTTGGCTCATCTTTGTTTTCAGATGCAGGTACCTCGACAGAAGGCGTTTTTAAAGCCTTGAGTTCATTTTCGATTTCTTCGTCTACCGAAAGTCGCTCCAATTCTTCTTCCAGGGAGGCCGTTTTGCCGTAATTTACCAAGTCGGCTTCAGCCTCCATGCGCTCGATGCGATTTTCCAACTCATCGAATTTCATCAAGGTTTCGGTGCTGTCGACACGTTGAATTTCTTTCTGGGCCTGTATTTTGCGCTGGGCATGGATGTGGCGCTGAACCAGCATGCGTTGTTTGTCCCGGGCTGACTTCAGTTTTTCTTCGAGTTGCCGAATGTCATTTTGGTACTGTTCGATCAGAAGGTCTTGTTCGGACATTTCGCTTGCAAGCGTCTCTGTTCGGCGAGTGAATTTTCGTTTTTCAATTAACGCTTCCCGGGCCAGGTCATCCCTGTCCATTTTGACCGCCAGTTGAGCTTTTTCTTCCCAGTAGCGTGCCTTGGCCTGCAGACCTTCAAGCTGGCGCGCTGTTTTTTTGCTGCCGGCCATCACCCCGGCACAAGCCGTTTTGATTTCGACCAGCGTGTCCTCCATCTCCCTGATCATCAATCGTATCAATTTTTCCGGATCTTCCGCCTTGTCGAGCATGGCATTGATGTTGGAACTGACGATATCGCGGAATCGAGTGAAAATACCCATGTGACTACCTCCCTAGTTTACAATATAAATTTGAAGTATGGGAGAGCATGAAATATGCCAATCGCAGTCTATCCGTTAACCTGCTGAAACCTATGGATTTTTATCTTGACAGGCTTTTTGAACCTGTGGTAGAAAATGCTATTCAATAGTAAATATCGCCATATACTGGTTGTATTGATGACAGATGACAGAGGACAGAGGACAGAGGACAGAGGACAGATGACAGATGACAGAGGACAGAAGAACAAAAGTTAATTGTTATTCGTTACTGGTTATTAGTTTGAGCTGTTGGTCGTTTACTTGCAGATGACGGAATTTGGAAGTGGGAAATCGGAATGCGGCTTTCGACGGGCTCAGGCGAGACTAAGTCGGAAAAAAAGAAGGTGAGAACGTGGGAAGGTCGGAAAGGAAAGAAGGTAAGAGGTTGAGAAAATGAGAAGGTGAGAGAAGAAACGGAATGAATATGGAAGGCGCCAATCATTTACCTGCTCCAGCTCTTGACATATTGCTTTCGACAAGATCGCAGGCCGCATTCCCACTTCCAACTTCACACCCTCCCGATTTTTTCTTTCCGCAGTGCGCCATGCCCTATGCGCTCTGCCGTTTCTTCCGCCTTCTACCTTTAACCTTGCACCCAATATCCTTTACCACCGACCGAACGCCGTGTGCCGAATACCGAAAGCCAGTTTTTCGATTCCCGAATGCCGAATGCCGAACGCCGGCTGTATCAACTCGTAACCCGAAAGCCGAACACCGAAAGCCGAATACCGAAAACCTTTTTCGTGCAACCCGTAACCCGTTTTCCGGAGCCGGCAAGCCATGAATCAGAGCACTGCCAGTCATTACCATAGAAGAACTCCCGCCGGGGCCGTTGAAGCGCTGGGGCAATCCGAAGTGTTTCTTGAATTTCAGGAGCGGTTGTCACGGGTGGCACCGGTCAACCGCCCGGTGCTGCTGCTGGGCGAACGCGGCACGGGCAAGGAATTGGCGGCCAACCGACTGCATTATCTATCAAAGCGGTGGCAAGGACCCTTGCTGACCCTCAATTGTTCGGCGCTTTCGTCTTCCTTGATTGAATCGGAACTTTTTGGTTTTGAAAAAGGTGCATTTACCGGGGCCGCCCAGCGGCGCGTCGGTCGGTTTGAAGCCGCCGACAGCGGTACGCTTTTTCTGGATGAAATCGGCAATATCCCCATGGAAGTTCAGGAAAAAATTCTGCGGGTGGTGGAATACAATGCCTTCGAGCGGGTGGGCAGTTCGGAAAGCATAGACGTGGATGTGCGTATTATCGCCGCCACCAATGCCGACATAAAGGCCATGGCTGCCAGGAATATGTTCAAAGAGGATTTGCTGGACCGGCTCTCTTTCGAGGTGCTGGTCCTGCCGCCATTGCGGGAACGCGGCGAAGATATCCTGTTGTTGGCCAATTATTTTGCCGGTCGCATGGCGGTCGAATTGGAGTGGCAGGAAATACCCCATTTTAGCCCCCAGGCAGTCAGAGCTTTGGAAGCGCACCAATGGCCCGGCAATGTTCGGGAATTGAAAAATGTGGTGGAGCGGGCGGTTTATCGATCGCAATCGGTCATGATATCCGAGGTCGTGTTCGATCCCTTCTCTTCGCCTTATCAGACAAAACCGACTGAAACGGCAGTCGACAATGCCGACCCGGAAATTGAATCCGACGATTTTGGGGACTTGATGGACAAGCCCCTGAAAGCAGCCGTGTGGGAACTCAAAGTCAAACTACTCGAAAATGCCCTGCAGCAAGCCCAATTCAACCAGAAAAAAGCCGCCCGGATACTGGGATTGACATACCACCAATTCCGGGGACTTTATCGGCAATATAAGAAGAATGACGATTGACGAATGTCGAATGAAGAATGATGGAAGTCGCTGCGCTCCGCCGGTTTTATAATTATGATGAGCAAAATGATTTAATTTAACCCATACGGTGCTTCAATTTAAACAGGTTCTATTAAATTTTAAAATAGATAGAATTCCTTCATTCGACATTCGTCAATCGTCATTCGTCATTCCTATCAGATTCTTCTCCCCAGAACTGCACTTTCGTATATCGCGTCCTTGGCGTCGCGGGGTTCCAGGCAATCGCCGACCTGGTAAAGTTTATAGCCCATGGATTTTATTTTTTCGTAAAGCCGGGTATCCGGACGGGTGCCGACAGCAATCACGACTTTGTCGGTTTCAATAAATTGTTCCTGCCGATCGCTGTTGGCAACGATAACGCCGTTTTCCTCGATTTTTAATAAACTGGTGTCGGTTAATATCCTGACATGATGTTTTTTTAGCTGACGCAGAATAACTTTTTTCGTCATGGCCTCCAAGCCACTGCCAATTTTGGGCAGCATTTCGACCACCGTGGTATGGCAGCCATATTCAGCCAAATGAAGCGCCAACTCCAAACCGGTAGGTCCACCGCCAATCACCACAACATTTTTATATGGCGGCGCACCGCTTTGAAGCACATCTTCATAGGTGAGCACAATATCCTGATCGATGCCTTCGACTGAAGGCAGCACGGGCAGCGATCCGGTGGCCAGGATCACCACATCGGGCTGAATGGTTTCAATGTCTTCGGGGCCGACTTCATGATTCAAATGGCATTGGACACCAAATAATTCGGCTTGTTTTTTCTGGAAACGAATCAGAGATCGCAGCTCGGCCTTGTGGCCTGGGATGCTTCCGGGAACCAACTGGCCGCCGAATTCACTTCGCTTCTCATAGACATGTACCTTGTGACCGCGTTTGGCGGCCACCCAAGCAACGTTCAGGCCCCCCGGCCCGCCACCGACGACTATAATCTTTTTTGGATTTTCGGTCGGGATAAAGGCCATCTCTTTTTCCCGTCCCAACATCGGGTTTACCAGGCACTCGATGCGGCCGCGCTTGAAAATCGATTGCATGCAGGTATTGCAGGCGATGCAGGTGCGGATTTCATCCGATCGGCCCTCTCGCGCTTTATTCGGCATCTCCGGGTCGGCGAGCAGCCCGCGGCCAATGCAGACCAGATCCGCCCGGTCCTGCTCGATAATTTCGTTGGCCGTCACGGGGTCGTTTATTCTGCCGACCGCCATGACCGGAATATCCAGCGCATTTTTCACTTGGACGGCAGAATCCAGTAGACAGGCTTTTTTCATAAACATGGGCTGACAGATCCATTCCGGCGTCACGTCGTTTCCGGCTGAAACCTGGACGACGTCGATGCCGGCCCGTATCAGAATTTTCAATATCTCAATGCTCTGCCCGGTTGTCAGGCCGTTTTCGACGTATTCCTCTGCGCTTATCTTAAAGGAAATGGGAAATTCCGGACCCACGCGTTTTCGCACCTCTTCCACGATTTCCTTGGCAAAGCGGGTTCGGCCGGCCAGGTCCGCGCCGTATTCGTCTTCACGGATGTTGGAAAAGCGCGATAGAAACTGATTGATCAGGTATCCGTGAGCCCCGTGGATTTCGATCAATTCAAATCCTGCCTGATACGCTCTTTGAGCGGCATCACCAAATTTTTCAACCAACTGTTGAATGCCGTCGATCGTCAACGGTTCCACTTCCCCGCGAATGGTCGGGCAGGGCAGCGGGGACGGGGCCACCGGTTTGCTCTTGATCACTTTGACCGATGTTTGCCGGCCGCCGTGGTGGATCTGGATGGCGGGAACGCAACCTTCTTCTTTCATGGCCCGAGCGATCCTGGACAGCCCGTCGATAAAACGGTCATCGTGAATTACGGCCTGATGGGAAGATACGACCCCTTCAGGCGCGACGGCGCAGGCTTCCATAATAATCATGGCCGGACCACCGGCGGCCCTGCGTCGATAATGTTCCACCGCCGCGTCCGAAATGCTGCCGTCGATCCCGACTAAAAAGGAGGCCAGGGCCGGCATGACAATTCGATTGCTTAAAGATAGATTTTTTATAGTAAAAGGGGAAAACAGCTTCTCCATTTCCCATTCCTCCGACATGAGCGCGGTACGGATTTTCAGAGGCCCCCTATACCCTATTGCGGCACTAAAATCAATGTTCCTTTGCCCGATGTCTCTATTTCTTTGTGATTCATCATCTGCTTGCGGAACTTGCTCATTAGTTTTTTTCTCCACATAATCTCATCTTTTTGCCTTGGCCTTGATACTTGACGCTCTATCCGCAATTGTTTATAATCTTGTGAATTAAAAAAATAAAGTATTTTTAGTATGTTATCGAAAGCGTCCGGAGGTGTTTTACACAGCTGCTCTGATATGCGGCTGTTATTTGAAAAAAGGAAAGACACGATGGCTTTAGAATTGAATAATCTGGTGGTTTTTATCAGCCGGTATTCCATAGAACTGATTCTGGGATTTGCCGTCCTGCTGCTGCTCGTGGCCTTAATTCTGCTGGTGAGACTCATTCGCCGCAAACCGGAAGATGCCATTGCAAAACTACACGCTGTATATGCGGAACTGGATGTTAAGCAGCAGCGCCTGGAAACTGCATTCAAAGATGAGTTGGCCCTGAGTCGGCGGGAGACCGCCACCAACGCTCGGTTTGCCCGGCAGGAACTTTCCACTACCCTGAAGTTGTCAAGTGATTCTATCCAGCAGCGCTTGTTGGAAAATTTTCGCATCCAGAAAGATCAGCTCGATTCCTTTGCCAAACATCTGGTCGCCATGGCCAAGCTCAATGAAGAAAAAATCGAGGCCATGCGTCAAACCATGGAGTTCCAACTACGAACCCTGCAGGAGGATAACACCCGGAAATTGGAGCAAATGCGGGCCACGGTGGATGAGAAATTGCAAACCACGCTGGAACATCGCCTGGGAGAATCTTTCAAACTGGTCAGTGAACGCCTGGAGCAAGTGTACAAAGGTCTCGGTGAAATGCGCACACTGGCTAGTGGGGTGGGTGATCTTAAGAACGTGCTGACCAATGTTAAAGTGCGTGGGATTTGGGGGGAAATCCGCCTTAGCCACATCCTGGAACAAATTTTAACCCCTGAACAATACGCCGTCAATGTCACCACGAAAAAGAACGGCAGCGACCGGGTGGAGTTTGCCGTCAAGCTGCCCGGTCAGGGCGGAGACCGTAATAGCGCCGTCTGGCTGCCGATTGACTCCAAATTCCCCCAGGAAGATTATCAGCGCCTCATTGATGCTCAGGAAGCGGCTGACAGGAATCTGGCGGAAAAATCGATCCGAAGCCTGGAAATGCGCATTATAGCCGAGGCCAGATCAATCAAAGAAAAGTATATAGACCCGCCCCACACCACTGATTTCGGCATCATGTTTTTGCCGGTGGAAGGATTGTATGCCGAAGTTCTGCGCTTGCCGGGCCTTTGTGATAAACTGCAACGCGAATATCGCATCGTGGTGACCGGCCCAACGACCCTGGCCGCTCTGCTCAACAGTCTCCAAATGGGATTTCGCACTCTGGCCATTGAGAAGCGCTCCAGTGAAGTCTGGGAGTTGCTGGGTGCCGTAAAAACCCAATTCGGCAAATTCGGCGACGTGCTGGCAAAAACCAAAAAGAAGCTGCAGGAGGCCAGCAAAACCATTAATCAAGCCGAGGTGCGAACCCGGGCCATCGAACGAAAATTGCGCGGCGTTCAGCAACTACCGCGGGCGGTTACGACAGAAGTAGTTGATGAAACCGAATTAAAAGGAACTTATAATGTTAAGAACAATAAAAGTAATTCGTGAAAAATTGCGCTAATTTGTGGTCCTATTCTGTATTTGTTCATTTTTTTTAAAGCAGGATATACGGCTCCAAAAAAAATCGCCAGTCGGTAAATTACAACCTGCTGGCGATTGATGATTTATGCCAATCTAATCAAATCATGTTTAGATTGTCTGAATAGCAATTACGCTTTGAGTGGATAATTCGCTTGAATAATATTGTAGTATTCCTGCTCGGACACACTGCCCCAGGTTCCTACGCTTTTTTGAAATTTTTCAAAGGACTCTCTAACTTTTTTGGCCATCTCGCTCTTCGCTGCTTCTTCATTGATAACCTCCGCAGCCAATGGCCGAAGCGCGTCAAGGACCGCAGCAGGATATTTTACAAGTTCAACTTTGTGCTTGAAAATTAACTCCTGCAAAGAAGCACCATTTTGAGCATTGAACTGGGCGAGAATCCAGTGGTCACTTTCCATACAAGCCGCATCGATAATCGACTGTAGATCTTTTGGCAAGGATTCGTAGGCAGATTTATTAAAGAAAAATTCCAAATAGGTGCCGGGTTCGTGCCATCCCGGATAATAATAGTATTTGGCAGCCTGGTAGAGACCCATACGCATATCGTGCAGCGGTCCAATCCATTCAGTCGCATCAATGACTCCTCTTTCAAGGCTCGTAAAAATTTCGCCGCCCGGAGTCAATACCACAGTTGCGCCTGCTTTGGCTATAACCTTGCCCCCAAGCCCGGGCATACGAAACTTAAGGCCCTTGAAATCCTCAATCTTATTTACCTTTTTATTGAACCAACCGCCCATCTGAACACCGGTTGAGCCGGCGGGACGTGGAATCAGGTTGAACGGTGCATAAGTCTCTTCCCATAATTTCAGCCCGTCGCCGGCGTAAAACCACGATGCCATGCCAGTGGCGTTCATGCCGAATGGCACGGCCGAGAACCACTGAGTTGCCGGTTCTTTACCTGCCCAGTAATATGCAGCACCGCTGCCGCATTCTACGGTGCCGTCAGAGGCGGCCTGAAAACTCTCGAACGCAGGGACAAGTTCATTGGCGCCGAATACCTGGATCTGTAGACGACCTTCGGACATATCCTTTACTCTACCAGCAAACCTTTTACAGCCTTCAAGAAGAACTGGAAGCCCGGGGGTCCATGTCGTTACCATTTTCCAGCGGTAATTCTTCTGGGCTAAAACTGCGGGGGCGTTGACCGTGGATGCTGCAACCGCTGCAGCACCAAGACCAGCTTTCTTTAGAAAATCACGTCGCTTCATAGGAAAACCTCCTTTTAGAATTATAGTACTGATGATCGTGCGGCGTCCCTTTTCCCGGGGGCCGCCGCAGGTCCTACTTCGCCCATTGACTACGGCCCGTCTAAAGCGCACAGATATTGATTATCAGGGCATTGATCTAATCTAACGGTTCAAGCCTATTAGTCAAGCAATTTTTATGTCGACTCACCGCCGGGTCTAACCTCTTCCCGGCAAACCAAACCCGGAAAAGCAGAGAAATTGCCACCAAGGCAACAAGACACAAAGTGATTCCGCTGAATATCAATGCATCAGGGAACATCGACAACACTTTGTCGATCTGACTTCACCAAACGCCTAATTTATCAAGGACCACGTCATCAGGGTCCGAATACCAGCTCGGGCAGCCAGGTCGCCAGTTGCGGAAAGAAAACAACGATGGCCAGCCCGATGAGCTGAAACAGGACAAATGGAATAATACCCCGATAGATATGTCCGGTGCTCACCTCGGGGGGTGTAACGGCTTTGAGATAAAAAAGTGAAAACCCGAACGGTGGCGTTAAAAACGAGGTCTGCAGATTGACCGCCAACAGGACGCAGAACCAGACCGGATCGTATCCGAAGTCAATCATGATCGGTGCCAAAACCGGTACATGGATAAATGTGATTTCGATAAAATCCAGGAAAAAGCCAATAAAAAAAATCAAAAGCATCACGATGGCCAGCACGGCACCATGGCTGTATTTGTCAGCGATACCGCCCAAAAACTCACGCACAATTTCATCACCGCCCAGACCCCGAAATACCAGCCCGAAAGCAGCGGCTCCACATAAAATAATGAAAACCATGCAAGTCAGACGAACGGTAGTCAGCATAACATCGCGCAATATCGCCATTCTGAACTTTTTATTGATAATAGTAAGCAGGGTAGCACCCACTGCGCCGACGGCGGCAGCTTCCGTCGGGGAGGCAATGCCGGCAAATATAGAGCCTAAAACAGCAACCATTAGAAACACCGGCGGGATCAGGGCTCTTCCAACGCGGGCCGCCAATTGCTTGGGGCTTATCGCATCCAGCTCTTTCTTGGGTATTGCCGGGGCTGTTTCAGGGCGGAAGATTGCCATGATGACAATGTATAAAATAAATAAACTGACGAGCAGCAGTCCCGGCAAAACTGCACCCATAAAAAGGTCTCCTACGGAAACCCCGACGATGTCACCTATTAGGACCAAAACAATACTTGGGGGAATTATTTGACCTAACGTGCCCGAGGCAGATACCGTTCCTGTGGCCAACTCCTTTTGGTACCCACGTCGCAGCATGGTAGGAACCGCCAGCAATCCCATGGTAACAACCGTTGCGCCGACTATACCCGTAGATGCACCTAGAAGCGCTCCAACCACAACAACCGATACTGCCAGTCCTCCGCGAAGACGACCGAATAAAATGCCCATTGTGTCAAGAAGTTCCTCAGCGAGTCCGGAACGTTCAAGCATGACACCCATGAAAACAAATAGCGGAACAGCAAGCAGGGTCACATTGTTTATGACGCCCCAGATCCTCAGGGGCATCAGATTGAAGAAATTCCAGCCAAAACCAATCATACCGAAGACCATGGCAGTTCCCATGAGGGTGAAAGTCACCGGAAAACCAGCCATCAGTAAAATGGTCAACGCTAAAAACATCCAGGCTGCTAAATACTCCATCAGGACTGCTCCTCCTTGGTTTTTTCGATTCCCATAATCTGCATGAAACTATGGATGCCCAGGGAAATTCCCTGCAGCAGAAGGAGGGTAAAGCCGATCGGTATACAGCTTTTCAGTACAAACCGGTAGGGGATGCCACCTGGATCCGGCGAGCCTTCCATAATGGCAAACGAATTGGCCATGAACTTCCATGAGGTTGTCATAACCATGATGCAGCCAGGGATGAGAAAAAGAATGACGCCGCAGAAATTGACCCAGGCCCGGCCTTTGAACCCCAAGCGCTGGTAGATGATGTCCACCCGCACATGTCCGTCATGCAACAGGGTGTAGCCGGCGCCAATCAGGAAAATAAAGCCGAACAGATGCCATTCGAGCTCCTGGGTAAACACAAAACTGGTATTGAACAAATACCGCATCACGACATCGACAAATACGACCAGGACCAGCGCCAGGGTGACCCAGGCCACGCCGCGGCCGACCCATTCGTTGAGTTTGTCTATTTGGCGGCTGAGCCATATAATTACATTCATAGTTTTAACCTGTTTTAGCCTTTGAAGAGAAAATTATAAATATGCGAATATAAAAAAAAGTTTTTGGAGAGTCAAGCAATAATACCGCCGGCTCCAACGCTCTAATATTTATAAAGAAAATCACCGACCTCATAAGTAATACCATTTTAACGAAGTCCGAGATATTACAAGCGCCAAAATTCAAAATACAAACAAATTCCCAATGACCCAAAAATCCTTATGATCGTCTGATCTAGAAATTGTCCATGTTTATGTTTGTATTCAGGTAGTACTTGCCAAGTAAACCTGGATGAGCTAACCTAATAGATCTTTTTGGGATTCGGGTTTCGGGTTGCGGGATTCGGGTTGCGGGTTACGGGTTACGGGTTGCGAGGTGTGGGTTGCGAGGTGCGGGTTGCGAGGTGCGGGTTGCGGGTTACGGGTTTCGGGTTGCGGGATTCGGGTTGCGGGATTCGGGTTGCGGATTACGGGTTACGGGTTGCGGATTACGGATTGCGGGTTACGAGTTAAGGGTTGCGGGCCAATTGATTGCGGTTTGCTAGGTGCGCACGCTATGGAGTGTTCATTAATTTGGTATGCTATGTGTCTTACCAAATTCCAAACACGAAACACTAAACACATGATGAATTCGACTTTTCTATGAATTCATCAATATTCAATTTTCAATCTACAATAATCAATACTAACAGGGGAGACCTGCATGGCCACCACAACCTATTGGGCGGACAAATACGTTGAAAACCGACGCAGTGCCCGCGAGGCCCTGAAAATGATCAAAGCAGGCCAGCGCGTATTTATCGGCTCTTCCTGCGGGGAACCTCAGCATCTGGTCCGTGAGCTTTCCGAGATGTCAAACTATCTCAAGGATATCGAAATCAACCGGCTGATGACCCTTGAGACAACCCCGCTGACCCTGATTGCCGACAAGACCAAAGACCATAGTCTAAATATCCGCTCCTTCTATCTGGGGTCCGCCAAACCCAGGGGAATCGCACGCAATCAACGCTTTATTACGCCGATCAACATGTCGGCGATCCCCCGGCTATTCAAAAGTCGCCTGTTGCCGATCCAGGTGGCCTTGATCCAGGTTTCGCCGCCGGACGATTTCGGCTGGATGAGTTTGGGGGTTTCGGTTGACATTACCATGTCGGCGGCCCAGTCGGCCGACCTGGTGATTGCCCAGGTCAATACCCACATGCCCAGGGTCCTGGGGCGCAGCTTCATTCATGTCAACGACGTCGATTTTTTTGTAGAGCATGATGAGCCGATATTGACCATTGGCCAAAATCCGGCAATGGAAGCCGCCAATGATATCGGGCGCTTGATTGCCCGGCGGCTGATCGATGACGGCTCAACCATTGCCATTGGGCTGGGAACCACCTCCGAAGCGGTCATGCTGGCATTGTCGGAGAAAAATGATCTTGGAATCCACACCCTTTACCTGACCGACGACATGTTGCGCCTGTTTTCACAAGGGGTGATCACCAACCGCAAGAAGGGCTTCAACGACGGCAAAATGGTGGCCCAAAGCGCCATCGGTTCCGAGGATCTTTATGAATTTTTAAATGACAACCCGGCGGTTGAATTCCATCCTTCTGATTATGTCTGTGACCCGGCGATCATCGCGCGGCACAATAAAATGGTTGCCATGAGCGTGGCCATGGCCATTGACCTGACCGGCCAGGTGGCGGCCGATGCCATGCCCCAAACTCATTTTTCCGGGATCACCGGCATTTCGGATTTTATGCGGGGCGCGGTACAGTCGCCGGGCGGCAAGTCGATCCTGATGCTGCCTTCCACCGCCATGCAGGGACAAAAAAGCCGCATCGTGCCCAGGCTCGACGACACGGCCGTGGCGGCGCCCAGAGGCGACGTCCATCATGTGGTGACCGAGTTCGGCGCGGTCAATTTGTTCGGCAAAAGTCTTCAGGAGCGCGCCATGGCGATGGTCAGCATCGCCCATCCCGATTTTCGGGACGAGCTTTTTCATGAAGCCAAGCAAATGGGGCTATTGAGCGCCGAACGCAGCCTGAAAGAATCCATCCATGGTGTCTATCCCATCCATCTGGAAGAAACCCTGGAAATAAAAGGCGAACAAGTAACCGTCCGGCCTGCCAAGCCGGTGGATGCCAGGCGCATTCAGGAACACTTTTACAACCTGGACAAAGATGATGTCACCGCCAGATTTTTTCACGAAAAAACCAGTTTCGTCAAAGAAGAGGTTGAAGGTGTTTCCCAGATCGATTATGTAAAAGATTTGACGGTCGTGGCGGTGGTCGGTGAATTCGGCTTCGGGCGGGTGGTCGGTATCGGGGAATACTTAATTGATCCGGCCACCAATATTGCCGAAATCGCTTTTTCCATCAGCAAGGATTACCAGAAACGGGGGCTGGGCAAAATCCTGCTAAATAAGCTGGCGACTGCCGCCCGGGCAAACGATATCTCCGGCCTGGTGGCCTTTACCTCACCCCGCAACCAGGGCATGATCAAATTATTCAAGCAGCTGCCATATGAAGTGAATACTTTTTTTGACGGTGATATGTTGACGTTGAAGTGCCTTTTCAATGAACCAATTTGACGTTTATTGAGTTTATTGAGTTGATTGGTAAAAGGTGTCAGGTGTCGGGTGTCAGGTGTCAGGATTTGGATCCAGGGATCATGATACACGGTTACCGGTAGACGGTATGTGGTATAAGGTGTAAAGTTAAAGATAAAAAGCGCAAGGTGCATGGTTGAAGACAGGCAATTGATTGGTGAGAGCAGGCAAAAATTGGCCGGCCTCCCCAATCATCTCACTCCTTCTCTCACCTTCTCATCTTCCCAACTTCTCACCTTCTTCTTTTTTCCGACTTCCACATTCCGACTTCCGACTTTCGGTTTCTGTTCTCTGTCATCTGACCTCTGTCATCTGACTTCTGTCCTCTGTCTTCTGACATGCTGACACCCGACACCTGACACCTGAAACCTTTTCCATCTGAATTCTGGCATCAGTTTTAGCATTTTTAATTACGAAATTAGGAATACAGCATGACTACACACACGGTTAAATTCTTGCCCTATGATACGCAAATCGTCGTGCCGGACGGCGATTCGGTTATTCGAGCCGCCTTGGAGGCCGGCGTGCATGTGAACGCTTCCTGCGGCGGGGAAGGGGTTTGCGGCAAGTGCCGGGTATTGGTCGAGGAAGGCACCGTGGAGGGCGGTATTTCAGAAAAGCTCAGCATCGAAGATCGTGAAAAAGGCTATCGTCTGGCCTGCCAGGCAGCCGTTAAAAGCGATCTGGTGGTGCGGATCCCCGTCGAGTCCACCCTTGATGCCGGGGTGCTGAAGATGCAGACCGCGCCGCGCCGCACTGCCCATATCCGGGAAATGAATTTCGAGGAGCTGAAAGAAAAGGGGTTGTTCGTTGCGCCCGTTGAAAAAATCTATCTGCAGCTTCCGGCCCCCACGGCCCAGGACAATCTGCCGGATATCACCCGCCTGATCAGCTACCTGCAGATCGAACACGACGAGCATCGGTTGGACGTCACCCTGGCCATGATTCGAAAAATTCCCCAGGTGATCCGCGACGACGATTTCCAGGTCACGGCCACCCTGGTGCGGCCGGTGCGGGATGTCGGGAAAACCCGCATTATCAATGTTCAGCCCGGTGATACAACCGACCGCAGCTACGCGTTGGCCATGGATATCGGGACGACCACGATCTACGGCCAGATGATCGACCTCATCAGCGGCGAAGTTCTGGCGGAGCACGGTGAATTCAACGGGCAGATCAGCTACGGTGAAGATGTCATTTCCCGGATCGTGTATGCGGAAAAACCCGGCGGTCTGGCTAAAATCAACCAGGTCGTCATCAGCACCATCAATAAAATTCTAGCCAGGATTATCAAAAAATCCGGGGTCGATCAGGAAAACATATCGACCATCACCCTGGCCGGCAACACGACCATGACCCAGTTGATGCTGGCCGTGGATCCCCGGTCTCTCCGGCGGGCTCCTTATGTGCCGGCCGCCACAATGTATCCTCCCATGAAGGCGGCCGACCTGGGCATGGAGTTGGACGACCACGTCGCCGCTTTGGTTTACCCGGCGGTTTCCAGCTATGTGGGAGGCGATATCGTGGCCGGCGTGATGGGGTCGGGCATCTATCGGTCCGAGGCGCTGACTCTCTACCTGGATGTCGGGACCAATGCCGAGATCGTGATCGGCAACAAAGACTGGCTGGCATGCGCGGCCTGCTCGGCCGGCCCGGCCTTCGAAGGCGGGGGTCTGAAATTCGGGATGCGGGCGGCCAAAGGCGCGATCGAAGATTTTTCCATCGATCCGGTTACCCTCGAACCCATGATAATCACCATCGGCAATGTACGGCCTAAAGGAATATGCGGTTCCGGATTGATTATTATGGCTGCCATCATGTTCGAGATGGGAATTATAAACAATCTGGGCAAATTTGACCGTGACCTGGACACCCCCCGCATTCGGGAGGACAATGGGATCTACGAGTACGTCCTGGCCTGGCAGGATGAAAACCAGATTGACCGCGATATCACCCTGACTGAAATCGATATCGAAAATCTGATCCGGGCCAAGGGCGCCATTTACAGCGGCTGCATGACCTTGTTGACCGAAGTGGGCATGGGCATTGGCGACCTCGAGCACATCATACTGGCCGGCGGCTTCGGCAGCTATGTCGATCTGGAAAAGGCCATGACAATCGGTCTGCTGCCGGAGTTGGATCCTGACAAGGTCACCTTCATTGGCAACGGATCGTTGATGGGGGCCAGAATGAGTTCCCTGACCAATCGCATTCGCAAGGATGTCGTGGAAGTCACTAAGAAAATGACAAATTTTGAACTCTCCGACACCAATTCGTATATGGACAACTACGTGGCAGCCCTCTTTTTGCCCCACACGGACATTAACCAGTTCCCCAAGTTAAAAGCCCGCCTGGAAGAACGCCGGAAAATGTCGAATGTCGAATGACGATTGAAGAATGACGATTAGAATGACTAATGAATAATGAAGAATGACAAATGGTGGTATCGCTGCGCTGTGTCATTCTGAATGTTGAAACCGGTAGTGTATTCTCGTCCCATATATCGAAAGCCGTATAAACATCATTGAGGACGAATAGGAGGATGAGGATGAATCGGCGGTGCTTACCCCGCGTGTGGGGTCGACCTGTCCTGTCGTAGCTCTAAGAGCAAAGTTGCAAGCCGAAGGACAGAGCCCCAAACCTTGAAACCCCTGAACCCAGAACTTTTGAATCTCTAAACCCAGAACATTGAACCTCTGAACCCAGAACCTTGGGCCTCTAAACCCGGAACCTTGGACCTCTAAACCCGGAACCCCGAACCTCTGAGCCCAGAACCTTGGACCTCTAAACCCGGAACCTTGAACCTCTGAACCCAGAACCTTTGAACCTCTAACTCCTCAAACCCCTTCCTATAAATGAATTCAATTTAATTAGAAATTCTTATTCATGCGGGCTCTACTCTTGACAAACCTATTCACTACGGATAAATGATAATATTCTTTATTTTACGAAGGATAGGCAGGTTTGCAGATAGGCTGGATTGTATACTTTTACAGTATGAATCAAATCCTGAAAATCAAGGTGTAGGCGATAAATATTTAGGGATTGAGGAATTCAGGAATTTAGGGATTGAGGAATTAAAATATGCAAATTATCCGATTACAATTCCTCGATACCCCAATTCCTGAATTATATAACTGCTGTTCTGCCAATTCCACGACCGCTGATATATCTACCGTTTGTAGATTGATTAATAAAATAAAAATTGAAAAGGAGGTGTTTAAAAAGTAAGCAGACTTGCCAGCATTATAGACTCAATTGTGGTTAACTCCTTGCAATGTCTCAATTTTGGGCACTGCATTCATTAACCGAAGTAGACAAAGTAATAAGGAGGTAACATTGGCTTTTGAATTTTTTAAAGAATCCTACACCGGCAATATCAAGGAAATCACCCTGGGAAAGGGCGACAACGCGGTGACTGTCGGCGGAGAAGCTTGCTATCCGTTTTATCAGTTTGAAGGCGCGATGCCCAATAAACCCAAAATTGCCATGGAAATTTGGGATATGGAGCCGGATGAGTGGCCGGAGGCGGCGCTGAGTCCTTTCAAAGATGTCGTTTCCGATTCGGCGGCCTGGGCCAAAAAGTGCGTTGAGGAATACGGCGCCGAAATGATCGTTTTGCAGCTCAAAAGCACCGATCCCAATGGCGAAAATGCATCGGCCGACGATGCAGTTGCCAGCGTCAAAAAAGTCCTGGACGCCGTTGATGTCCCCCTGATCGTCTGGGGAACCGCCAACGTCGAAAAAGATGAAGAAGTCCTTAAGAAAATTGCCGAAGATTGCCAGGGCCAAGACCTGATTCTCGGACCGGTGGAAGACAAAAATCACAAGGGTATTGGTGCAGCGGCCATGGGTTTCGGGCATTCCATTATCGCATCGTCACCCATTGACGTTAACCTTGCCAAACAGTGCAACATTTTGCTTGAAAACCTCGGCATGCCCATGGACCGGATGATTATCGATCCCACGACGGGTGGCCTGGGATACGGCCTGGAGTATTCGTATTCGGTCATGGAGCGTATCCGGATGGCGGCCCTGGCCCAGGGCGATGACAAACTGCAGCTTCCGCTGATCAACAATCTCGGCAACGAAGTCTGGAAATGCAAGGAGGCCAAGCAGACCGCTGAAGAGGCGCCCTTGCTGGGAGATCCGGAAAAAAGGCCGATTTTAATGGAAGCCGTGGGAGCAGTGGCTTATCTGATGAGCGGATCCAATCTGCTGATCATGCGCCATCCCGAATCGATTCGACTGGTTAAAGCCTACATCGATCTGGTTGCCGAAGGCGGCATGGCCTCGGATGTGGCACCGATCGTCAAGCAACTGGATGACGTCGAGATTGATTTTGCAGCCCTGTCCCCGGATCCGGACCTGACCATCGCCGAAGAAAAAGAGAAAAAACCGGCACCGGCCAAAAAAGCCGCCGCACCGGCTCCGAAAAAGGAAGCGGCACCGGCTGCGGCCAAGGCTGAGCCTGCGAAGGAAGCGGCACCGGCGGCCGAACCCGCACCGGCTGCAGCACCCGAGGTAGATACGGCTGCCGAAGAAAAAGCCAAGGCTGAAGCCGCCGCGAAAGCCAAGGCCGAAGCCGAAGCCAAGGCCAAAGCGGATGCCGAAGCCAAAGCCAAAGCCGACGAAGATGCCCGGATCAAGGCTGAGGCCGAGGCCAAAGCCAAAGCTGAAGCGGAGGCCAAAGCCAAAGCGGATGAGGCGGCACGCCAGGCAGCCGAGGAAAAGGCTAAATTGGAGGCGGAGCTCGATGCCGTTCGCCAACAACGCGCCAAGGAGCGTGAGGAATTGGCTGCCAAGCGCCAATCCGACGCGGAAGAGGAAGTCTCGAAGACACCGGCCGAGGTCCAAAAGTCAATGACCGATAAATTGGTCGAAAATTTGGATTGGGTGCACAGACGAATCTAACGATTTGATTAATTCGGTGAGAACCTTGCGGGAAAAGCTTGAAGTTTTCACCAAAATAATTATGGGGAGGAACCTCGTATGGCAGAATCAACTGATATCAAAGCATTAAAGAAGGAAAAACCCAAAAAAGTAGCTGATCCGGTAGCTGCGTCAATCGATGTCGCGACCCAGCAAATGATCCGCCGGGCCCAGGACCTGGGTATCGACACGATTTTCGATCGGGCCGTCACCATGAAGCCCTGCAACATCGGCATCCAGGGAACCTGCTGCAAAAATTGTGCGATGGGCCCCTGCCGCCTGCCGCTTCCCAAGGGCGGCGTCGAAGGCGAAGATGAACGCAAAGGGTTGTGCGGCGCAACCGCCAACACGATTGCCGCCCGCAACTTTGCGCGTATGGTGGCCGCCGGCTGTGCAGCCCATTCCGATCATGGGCGGACCGTGGCCGAGGTCTTCATGTCGGTTGCCAATAAGGAGACCGAAGACTACAAAATTAAAGATTACAATAAACTTGTGGCCATTGCGCCGCATTTCGGGGTCGATGTCAAAGTTGAAGTCGACGGCGAAGAAGTCGACCGTGATTTGGATGAAATTGCCGTGGAAGTCGCCAAAAAAGCGCTGGCCGAATGGGGCAAACCCGAAGGTACGCTGGATTACCTGAAACGGGCCCCGCAACCCCTGTATGAGCGCTGGCAGAAATTGGGCGTATTGCCCCGCAACATCGACCGGGAAGTCGTTGAAATCATGCATCGCACCCATATGGGCGTGGACCAGGACTATAAAAACATTCTCAAGCAGTGCACCCGGGCCGCGCTGGCCGACGGCTGGGGCGGTTCCATGATCGCCACCGATCTGCAGGATGTCATGTTCGGCAAACCGTATCCACTGCAGTCCGAAGCCAACCTGGGCATCATGAAGGAAGACCATGTCAACATCATCATCCACGGCCATGAGCCCGTGCTTTCCGAAATGATCGTGGCGGCCGCCCAATCCCAGGAAATGATTGAGTATGCCCAGAAAAAAGGTGCCAAAGGCATCCAGCTGGGAGGCATCTGCTGCACGGGCAATGAAATCTTGCAGCGGCACGGTGTCCCGCCGGCAGGCACTTTCCTGCAGCAGGAACTGGCGATCGTGACCGGTGCCTGCGACGCCATGGTGGTCGATGTTCAATGTGTGTTTCAGAATCTGGCCAATGTGGCCAAATGCTTCCACACCAAACTAATCACCACCCATCCCATTGCCAGGATGGAGCAGGACAATGTAACGCACATCGAGTTTGACGAGCATCATGCCATGGAAGATGCCACGCGCATCGTAACAATGGCCATCGATAATTTCGAAAACCGCGGGGCCGAAGTCATGATCCCGGCCCAGAAGGCTTCCCAGATTGCCGGTTTCGGCGTGGAGTCCATCGAATATCATTTGGGCGGCACCTTCCGCGGTTCCTACTACACCCTGAATGACAACATCATCAACGGCCGCATCCGCGGTATTGCCGGGGTGGTGGGCTGCAACAATGCCCGGGGCCGGCACAACGAAGCCCACATCCGCCTGGTCAAGGAACTGATTAAAAACGACGTGGTCGTACTGACCACCGGCTGCAACGGCATCGCCTGCGCCATGGAAGGCCTGCTGACACCGGAATCCGCCAAGGTGTTCTGCGGACCGGGTTTGGCTGAAGTATGCGAGACCGTCGGAATTCCGCCGGTACTGCACCTGGGCTCCTGCGTGGACAACAGCCGCATTCTGCTGGCCGCCACGGAAGTGGTCAACGCCGGCGGATTGGGCAATGACATACAGGATCTGCCGGCGGCCGGCGCGGCACCGGAGTGGATGAGTGAAAAAGCGATCAGCATCGGCCAGTATTTTGTCGCCTCCGGCGTTTACACCCTGTTCGGCGTAACCCTGCCGGTCACCGGTGCCCCGGTATTCGAGAAGCATCTGTTCGAAGAACTGGAAAAGGTATACGGCGGCAAATGGGACCTGGCTCCGGACCCCATTGAAATGGCCCGCAAGATGATTGCCCATATCGATGCCAAGCGCAAAGAACTGGGGATCGACAAGGCCCGGGAACGGGTGCTAATGGATATGGCCAGCCGTCAGGCGCTGGAAGCCTAAGGGAATGACAGATTAAGAATGAATAATGACGAATTTTGGAAGTCGCTTCGCTCCTAACATTTTAAAAAGGAGATCTTTATAGATCGACCCGCCGCAGGCGGACCTTAATTATTCATTATTCATTCGACATTATTCAATAATTTCAAAATCTCCACGAAGGAGGAACATATGTCTAAATTAGTTGCATTTGCTGCCATTCAGGGTGGCTACAATATCGTATCTCAGGTCGAAGGTGAATATAAGAGAGCTCTCGAAACCTACGATGCAGATACCAAAGTTGGATTTCCCAACACGGCCTACTACCTGCCGGTAATCTACTCGCTGTTGGGTATCAAGGTTGAAACCCTCGAAGACATTAAAAAACCCTTGGATGTCGCGCGCAAGCTGCTGCCGCCCCACATCAAGGGCATGAACCACCTGCCCTACCTGGGTCCGCTGCTGGATGCCGGCATGGCCACGCTGTTCAGCTTCGAGATTCGTGAAGCCATTCGCTATCTGAACGAACCGGATTTCTACCTGCATTCCGAAGAGCCCGATATCGATTCCGGAAAGATCTGGCTGGGTGCGGCGGACGACACGGTCTTTCGTAAGAGAGGGGTTGAATTCGTCGACGGCACCGCTCCCGGTTTTGCGGCGATCGTTGGGGCCGCGCCGACCGTCGAAATCGCCAAGGATATCGTTGAAGACTACCAGAGAAGAAGTCTTTATATCTTCCTGGCAGCCAACCAGAACAATACCTCGGTCACCAATCAGCTGATCGAAGCCGGCGTTCAAATCGGCTGGAATACCCGGATCGTGCCCTTCGGGCCCGACATTTCTTCAGCCATTTTCGCTCTGGGTTTTGCCAACCGGGCCGCCATGGCGTTCGGCAACGTCCAGCCCGGCGACTACAAGAAGATGCTGCTTTACAACAAAAACCGCATCTTTGCCTTTGTCAACGCCCTGGGTGATGTGGGCACCGACTGGGGCGCTGCGGCTGCGGGCTGCGTCAACTGGGGTTTTCCGACCCTGGCCGACACCGACATCCCCGAGGTCCTGCCCACCGGTATCTGCACCTATGAGCATGTCGTGGCCAACGTACCCCATGATGAGCTCGTCCAGAAATCGGTTGAGGTGCGGGGACTGAAAGTGTCCGTATCTGAAATCGAGATTCCCTGCTCCTTCGGTCCGGCTTATGAAGGTGAGCGGGTCCGGGGGGCCGACCTTTACGCCCAGACCGGCGGCGGCAAGACCCAATGTACCGAATTGGTCAAGATGGCCGAGATGAACGAGATCGATGACGGCAAAATCGAGATCGTCGGACCGGAAATCGGCGATGTCGAAGAGGGCGGAACCTTTCCGCTGGGAATTTACGTCCAGATCGCCGGTCGTGAGTTCCAGACCGATTTCGAACCGATCCTGGAACGCCAGATTCACCACCTCATCAACTACATCCAGGGGGTCATGCATATCGGACAGCGGGATATCTCCTGGGTCCGCATCAGCAAAGCCGCCATCGACAAGGGCTTTACCCTCAAAGACATCGGCGTCGTGCTGCATGCGAAATTCCATCAGGACTTCCAAAAGATTGTCGACAAGGTCCAGGTGACGCTCTACACCGAGACAAAAGATGTGGATGAGCTGACCAAACGGGCCCGGGGCGAATACAAAGCGCGCGACGAGCGGGTGGAAAAGATGACCGACGAGGATGTGGAAACTTACTACTCCTGCACCCTGTGTCAATCCTTTGCCCCCAACCACGTGTGCACGGTCAGCCCCGAGCGAACCGGGCTGTGCGGCGCATACAACTGGATGGACTGCAAGGCGTCATTTGAAATCAACCCCACCGGTCCCAATCAGCCGATCGAAAAAGGCGAATGCCTGGATGAGAAGCTGGGCCAGTGGAAAGGGGTCAACGAATTTGTCTACAAAGCCTCGCGCGGGGCGGTGACCCACTATAACTTCTATTCCATGGTGACCGATCCCATGACCACCTGCGGCTGCTGCGAGTGCATCGCGGCCATGCTGCCGTCCTGCAACGGCGTGATGACGGTTCACCGCGATTACATGGGTGAAACGCCCTGCGGCATGAAGTTCACCACCCTGGCCGGTGTCATGGGCGGTGGTGCATCCTCGCCGGGTTTTGTGGGCCATTCCAAGTTCAACATCACCCAGGGCAAATTCATCGCCGGTGACGGCGGGCTGGCCCGGATGGTCTGGATGCCCAAGAGCCTCAAAGAAGAGATCAAGGACCGACTCCTCAAACGGGGCGAAGAGCTTGGCATTCCCGATCTGATCGATCGGATTGCCGACGAATCCGTCGGTATCACCGAGGAGGAGATTTTGCCTTTCCTCCAGGAGAAAAAACATCCGGCGCTGGATATGGATCCGATTATCGGATAAAAACAAAAATACGTTGCGTGTTGCGCGTTGCGCGGTACGGGGTCCGGCTTATACCAAACTGTCCGACACCACGCGCAACCCGTAACTCGCACCACGTAACTCGTTGATAAGGAGAAAAAAATGGCATTAACCGGTATTCAGATTTTCAAACTCCTGCCGAAAACCAACTGCAAAGAATGCGGTGTACCCACCTGCCTTGCCTTCGCCATGAACCTGGCCTCCGGTAAAGCAGAGCTGGACAGTTGTCCCTACGTATCCGATGAAGCCCGAGAGCAATTGTCGGAGGCTTCGGCGCCGCCGATTCGCCCGGTGGCTATCGGCAAAGGCGTCCGGGCGGCCACGACTGGTGGTGAAACCGTCCAGTACCGGCATGAAAAGACTTTTTTCAATCCAACCCTACTGGCCGCCACCGTCGGTTCCGACATTGCCGAAGCCGACCTTGAAACCAAGCTCAAGGGCTGGAATGCCTTTCAGTTCGAGAGGGTCGGCTTGAATCTCAGACCGGAATTGATTGTACTCAAGGATGCCGGCGGGGACAGCGATGCCTTTGCCAAAACCGCCAAAACCATCGCCGAGAAATCCGAGTTCAATCTGGCCCTGATGACCGAAGACGCCGGCGTGATGAAAGCCGGTATCGAGGCCTGCGGATTTAAAAGACCGCTGATGTATGCCGCCACCGAGGCCAACGTGGATGACTATTGCGCCCTGGCCAAAGAAAACGACCTGCCCCTGGCGGTAAAGGCTGATTCAGTCGAAGGGCTTGTTCCGTTGACTGAAAAGCTTACCGAAGCCGGTCTGAAAGACCTGGTAGTCGATCCCGGATCCAGAGAGATCAAGCAGGCGCATCAGGATCAAATCGCCTTGCGGCGTGCGGCGCTTAAAGACGGCAACCGGGCCTTGGGTTTTCCCTCCATCACCTTTCCGTGTGAAATGGCATCCAATCTGGATATGGAGACCCTGATCGCGGGAACATTTATCGCCAAATATGGGGGTATTGCGGTACTTTCGGATTTTGCCGGGGAAAGTTTATTTCCCTTGCTGCTGGAGCGGTTGAATATTTTTACCGATCCCCAGCGTCCCATGACCGTTACCGAAGGTATTTACGAAATCAATAATCCGGATGAAAACTCACCCGTGATGGTGACCACCAATTTTGCCCTGACCTATTTTATCGTTTCCGGTGAAATTGAAGGCAGCCGGGTTCCGGCGTATCTGTTGATCAAAGATTCCGAGGGCCTTTCGGTAATGACCGCCTGGGCTGCCGGCAAATTTGCCGGTGACGACGTGGGCATGTTCGTGAAAAAATGCGGCATCGCCGATAAGATCAAGCATCAGGAATTAATCATTCCCGGTTATGCTGCCGCCATCGCCGGCGATGTGGAAGAAGAGCTGCCCGACTGGACGATTACTGTGGGTCCGCGGGAAGCAGCTCATATTCCCGGATTCCTTAAGGCAAAATAAAAACCATAGGGAGGATGCAGTATGCTATTAATAGGTGAAAGTTTAAACGTCATATCCAGAAAAATCGGCACCGCGTATAAGGAAAGGGATCCCAAGCCGATCCAGGAAGAGGCCCTTTTCCAGCGCGAAAAGGGCATGGATTATATTGACATCAACCTCGGGCCCGCCAAAAAAGACGGCCACGAACTGATGCCCTGGGTGGTTAAAACGGTCCAGGAGGTTGTCGACGATATTCCATTGGCATTGGATACCTCCAATATCGATGCCATCGCCGAGGCCCTCAAGGTCTACAAGGACACGCCCCAGCCACCGCTGATCAACTCCATCATGGTGCGCCCCGAACGGTATGAACCCATGGTTCCGCTGGCCGTGGAGCATGATGCCGATTTTATCGCATTGATGTGGGGTCCGGATGGGCTGCCGCGGGATGAGAACGAGCGCGCGGCGCTTTGCGTCGAGCTGTTGTACTTTGCCAACGAAGCCGGTATACCCAACGAGAAAATCTGGGTGGACGGTATTGTCACGCCGGTTAACATTCAGCAGCAGCAATTGATGAGTCTGATGGCCTTCATGGAAATGCTGCAGGACATTTCTCCGGGAGCCAAGAGTACCTGCGGTCTTTCCAATATTTCCAACGGACCGCCGGACCACCTGCGCCCCATTCTCAACCAGACCTACATGGTGATGCTTGATAGATACGGGATGCATTCGTGTATTGCCGACCCGCTGGACGATCAGCTTATCGCCATCGCCAAGGGCGAGCGGCAGGATGTCGTGGATTTGATCAACAGCGCCATGGACGGCAACGCCCCGGCCTTGGACACCCTGTCCAAAGAAATGCAGGACTATGTCAAGACCGTGGACGTCATCCTCGGCCGGTCCCTGTATTCCGACTCCTGGCTGGAGCTGTAAACCGCGGTGGCGGGTTGCGGGTTGCGCGGATCGGGTTGCGGGGTTCGGGTTACGCGTTGCGGGTTGCGGGTTGCGCGGATCGGGATGCGGGTTTCGCGGTCCGGGTTGCGGGGATCGAGTTGCGAGGTTCGAGTTGCGCGTTGCGTGAGTCGGATTGCGTTATTCGTGGCGTGAGAAGCGGAGTGCGTGGCTCGTGATGTTAGTCACTCTCAGAAACTGTATGTATTACGAGAAAGCCCTTCTCTTCCGGAGCAGGGCTTTTTCCGTCATCTTAAAATAAATTCGTAGATTGATGCGTTCTATTTTGCATAACACATATCGCGTTTCCCGTACCCCGCACCGCGCAACCCGAACCGCGCACCGAGCAACGCGTACCCCGCACCCC